>Ga0224534_1000015_pt1 | contig 126628 bp, 116 predicted proteins | sample 714E12024metaG_FD_172012 | JGI IMG/M metagenome (GOLD analysis project Ga0224534, IMG submission 172012) | Peat soil microbial communities from Stordalen Mire, Sweden - 717 E1 20-24 | ecosystem: Environmental > Terrestrial > Soil > Wetlands > Peat | place: Sweden: Norrbotten County, Stordalen... | reverse complement strand
ATGCCCAACCGCAACTGCGTCTCAATCAGGGCCCGTTCCTGTGTCTCCAAATGAACGTAGCTTCTTGCCATATGCAACCATCTCCTGTTTCGGAAATGTTGCACTTGTACCTTGAATCCGCCCACCCGGCCAGCAGATTGAAAGCGCAAGGTGAGCACCTGCGGTGGGGCCAGCCGCTCGCTATTCGCTCGCATAAGGTTCGTGGTTACCCAGGTCCTAAAAGCGGGACATGGGGCAACCGGCACTCTCATTTCATTGGATGGGGATCTGTGCCACCCGCCATATTTTTTCTAACTTGGATCAAAGACGCGCGGCTGGGAACCATGCTACGGCGTCGTTCACGTCGCTTGTCTGCTGCGTCAACAGTACAGACACGCCGCCGCCGCGCGGCACCCGATACAACCGTCCGTCCCCGCCCTGATAAACGAAGTACATGCCGTCTGGCGACCATTTGAATTTTTCCGTAGAACCGACTTCGGTGATGATCCTTATCTTTGGATCAAAGTTGTCGGCATCCTGTATGCAGAGTACGTTTCCGTTACTGCTGCCTGTGAGGAACGCGATCGACTTGCCTTGCGGGTCCCATGCCGGACTATCCCCTGATACCCAGTAAGGCCGGTTATGCGAGCCATCGCGCTGCACAACACCGATATAATAGGTAATGGAATTCCCTGAACTTCCAGACCATGTGTACGCTATATCTTTCGAGTCACGAGACCACACCACATCCATGGGCATCAACGCGCTCAGGATTAGCCGAGGGTTTTTGCCGTCCGGACCGACAACATAAACATTATTTTTAGATAGGTAGCATAGCAACTTCCCGTCGCTAGATACCCATAGTGCACCATCGCCATCGGCAATTCTGTGTTTATCGCTTCCGTCCACTGCCACACTATAAATCCCGTCTCCGCCATAGAAGACGACTCTGGTACCACTTTCAATCCAGCTAGGCGATACGATCCGACTCGTATTGGTCGTGACGACTGTGAGGTCGGTCCCGTCCGCATTGAGAATTTGCAACTCGCCATGACCCGCAACCGCGAGTTTTCGTCCATCTGGAGACCACGTGAAGGATCTGGCTTCCAGGCTGCTTCCGTACACGTTAGCTAAATACTTACCCTCGCGGCTAACTATCACCCACTCATTTGTAGGGGTATTGCTTATAGATCGCTTACAAACGAACACACTGCCGTTGGGAGCCCACACGGCCATCCTGCCTGCGGTAATCTCGCGGTCGTTGGTGCCATCGGCGCTCACCATGCGCACAGCGCTGCCGTTTCTACTCTCCGGATTACTGCTGAGCACGTACGCAATTTCGCCTCCGCTCTTGCGAGGACCGGGAGGACCCAATCGCTGCGCAACAAACCCAAGCCCAACAAACCCAACGAGGCATGCAATGATCCCCACAATAAACAGCTTCCCCTTCCGATCGTTACTCGTCCGGGATATCTTTTTGGTTTCAAAAGCGACACCGATCATACGCCCGTCCCTCCCGTGCTAGACATTGTGGCGCTACGCCTTGAGTATGTCATTGCATTCGCCATCCAAATTGAATAATGCAAGAGGCTCCCAGGTCTGGATTTTCGGACCTGGGAAATCGTGAATCTCACCCCCGCCTGCGCAGCTCCAGCTCGACCACCCGTAGCATCTCCGCCTCGGGAGCCGGCTTGCCGGTCCAGATTTCGAACTGGCGCGCGCCCTGCTGAACGAACATTTCCATGCCGCTGATCGCCGGAATGCCAAGCTCCCTGGCCAGCTTGAGGAGCGGCGTCTCCAGCGGGTTATAGACCATGTCAAAGACCAGCCCGGCGTTCAGTTCATGTTCTTCAATAGGCAGCGCCTGCTTGTTGCCGGCCATGCCGCAGGGGGTCGCATTGATGAGCACGTCGAAGCGGCTCCTGGCGAACTGTTCATGCTTCAGCACCCTGGCTTTCGCCTTCCGGGCCAGCGCCACGGCCTGTTCGTGGATGACGTTGACGACGAAAACTTCAGCGCCCTGGTCCACAAGGCCGAAGACCGCCGCCCGCGCCGCGCCGCCCGCGCCGATAACGGCAATCCTTGCGCCCTTGAGCTTGAGGCGTTTTTCGAGCGGGCGGACCACTCCGGCCACGTCCGTATTAAAGCCGACTATCTTGCCATCCGAGCCTACATGCAGGGTATTGCAGGCCCCGATGCGGGCTGTCAGCGGGTCCATGTTGGCCAGGTAGGGCAGCACTTCCTGTTTGAGCGGCATGGTCACGGCCGCCCCGGCCAGCGGCAGCTCGCGCGCCAGGGTCAGCAGGTCGGCCAGCTTATGCACCTTCAGCGGCAGCAGCACGGCGTTCACGTTTTCGCGGCGGAAGGCGGTGTTCTGCATGAGCGGCGAAAGCGAGTGCGCGATGGGGTTGCCGGCCACGCCGAAGATGCGCGTCGCCTGGTCAAGATGCTCCACGCGGTAGAGGTCGAGCAGCGTTCGCGCAGTCACTTGCCCCGCCGCAGTCTCGGCGCCGTCGGAGAAGGAAGCAAACGTGAACGCCGCCCCGGCCCTCGGGCCCAGGACGCGGCTCACCAGTCCCTCTTCGCCCATCGCGATGCCCACCACATGCGCCGCCAGCGATCGGTCCTCGATCAGCCGCAGGACCGCCAGGTTGTCGGCCAGTGACCGCGCGGTCGAAACCACCTTCACGAAATCCGGCCCAAAGGCCTCGATCCGCGCCGCCGCCCGCTCCAGCGCCTTGGTCCGCGTAAAGTCGTGAAAGCTCACCAGCAGTGCCGTGCCCGCCGCCCGCAACTCCGACCGAAATTTGCCCAGTTGCGCCGACCGTGCCTCTTCGGCCGATTCCACTTCGAGATCAACGATCTTGCAGCCGGCCTCTGCGGCCTTGGTCAGCACTTCCAGCTCTGCTTTGAGCGAACCCCCGAAGTGGCCGCCAAACTTCTTGCGCCGGCAGGTGGCGATCACCGTTGCCTCCCGGTGCTGAGCCAGAAACTCCTTCACGCTCTCCAGCGCCGCCGCCGGCTTGGGCAGCGAATCCAGCCGGAGCTCAAGAAACTTGGAATCAGCCAGCGCCGCCTGGGCCCGCTCGATCATCTCCGTCGCCGAACCGGCCTGAATGGCCACGCACAGCTTGCTCACTTGCAGCCGCGGAGCCGCCGGTGCGGGGGCTGAAACAGTCGTACTGGAAGCCGTATGAGTCATAGACGTCAATTGACGCATCTTAAAGGGGTTCCGCTCAAGATGCAACAAAAGACTGATTGTACCGCCGTTCTGACCGGGCAGCGCCCCAACCCGGCCCGCTGTGGCACCCTGGAAGTTTGGAGGAGTTTGCCCATGATGCCTGCAGAAAACCCCGCCGCCGTGGCCGCAACCGGCGGCCTTCACGCCTGGGAGGCAGGCGGAGCCGCGTCTGCCGAGGCGCTGGCCGCCTGGGTGGGAGCGCGGCTGGCGGCGCACGAGGCCTCGCTGGCAGCTTTGCTGGCCGGCGAGGGGCCGCGCACCCCGGAAAACTCCTTGCGTCTCTTTGACGCGGCCATCGAGCAGTTGAACCTGGCCGGCGCGCAGGCCGGCATCCTCAACTCCGTAGCCGCCGAAAAGACGGTTCGCGATCAGGCCCAGCTCGAAGCGCAGCGCGTGGCCTTGGCCGGCAGCGCGCTGAGCCTGAACCGCCAGGTCTACGAGGCCCTCGCAGCCATGGACCTCGAAGGCTCCAGCGCCGCAACGAAACATTTTGTCCAGCGCACCCTGCTCGGCTACCGCCTGGCCGGCGTGGACAAGGACCAGGCCACCCGCGACCGCCTGCAAGCCCTGCACGAAAAGGCCACCGGGCTCTCGCTTGAATTCAGCCGCAACATCCAGGAGGGCGGAAAGACCATCGAGGCCACGCCGGCCGAGTTGGACGGCCTGCCCGAGGACTACCTCGCCCGCCATCCGGCTGACGCCGAGGGCCGTACTACACTATCCACCGACCCGCCCGACATGCAGCCGGTGATGACCTTTGCCACCAGCGCGGCGCTCCGCGAGCGCATGTTCCTGGCCTATAATACCCGCGCCTACCCGGCCAATAAAACGATCCTGAAGCAACTCCTCGCCACGCGCCAGGAGATCGCCACCGTACTTGGCTTCCGCAGTTGGGCCGACCTGGCCACCGCCGACCAGATGATGGGTTCCGCGGCCAACGTGCGGGCGTTTCTGGCCAAATTGGCCGAGGCCAGCCTAGAGGGCGCCCGCCGCGAGCACGAGCTGATTCTCGAATTCGCCCGCCGGCGCCAGCCCGGTCTCACGGTCGTCGACATCGCCAGCCGCGCCTGGTGGTATGAGCAGTTCCGCCGCTCGGCCTTCGACTTCGACTCGCAGTCCGTGCGCCCTTACTTCCCCTATGCTCAGGTCGAGGCCGGCGTGCTCCAAACCGCGGCGAGGCTCTTCAAGGTCGAGTTCCGCCGCTCTACCGCCCCCGCCTGGCACCCCGGCGTCTCGGTCTTCGAGGTCTTCGACGGCGGCCAGCCCGTAGGCCGCTTCTATCTCGATATGCACCCCCGCGAGGGCAAGGACAAGTGGTTCTCCGCCGCGCCTGTGGTCACGGGTGTGCGCGGGCGCACTCTGCCCGAGGCCGCCCTGATCTGCAACTTCCCCGGCGGACCACCCCAGCGGCATGGACCCGCCGCTACCACCCCAGGAAGCAAAGACCACTTCCTGGGGACCCCGGTTGCTGGGGACCCAGGCCTGCTGCAATACTCCGATGTGGTCACCTTCTTCCACGAATTCGGCCACCTGATGCACGCCATCCTGGGCGGCCAGACCGAGTGGGCGGGGATCTCAGGCTTTGCCACCGAGGGCGACTTCATCGAGGTCCCCTCGCAGATGCTCGAAGAGTTCTTCCGCGACGAAAAACTGCTCCAGGCCTTCGCCAAGCACTACCAGACCGGCGAGACGCTCCCCTCCGAAACCATCAAAAAAATGAAGCTGGCCGGAGCCTTTGGCCGCGCGGACTGGGTTCGTTCGCAGCTCTACTACACTACCCTCTCGCTCGACCTGCACGACCAGGACCCAGCCGGCCTCGACCTGGACCTCACGACCAGGCAGCTCTACCAGAGCCTGCAACCCTGGGCCTGGCTCGAAGGCAACCGCATGTACGCGAGCTTCGGCCACCTCACCGGCTACTCGTCCAACTACTACACCTACGCCTTCGACAAGGTCATCGCTCTGGACTTCTTCGCCCAGTTCGATCCCAGTGACTTGTTAGGCTGCGACGCCGGCAGCCGCTACCGCAAGACCGTGCTGGAGCAGGGCGGCTCCAAGCCAGGACGGCAGATGGTGCGCGACTTTCTCGGTCGCGACGAGGAGTTTCAAGCGTTTTCAAACTGGTTGAACGAGGAGTTTGAAGGGGGGGGCCTGGACACACTGGCAGTGTGAACAATTCCCGAAGCCGGCTGCCAAAAATTACACGGCGCATCCGATCTCCATAGGAGTTCGCTGGCGGCACAAACGGAGATAATGAGGATTGGGAGAGATGCGAGCGATGTTCGGGAAGGGCTGAATTTCAAATGGACTTCATGACCTGGACAAACGATTTGAGCGTGAGCGTCGCGGTGCTGGACGACGACCACAAGAAGCTGATCGGCATCATCAACCAACTGCACTATGGGATCATGGCGGGCCACAAGAGGGAGATACTCGGAGCCGTTCTCGGCCATTTGGTGGATTACGCCAGGTTTCACTTTGCAAGGGAAGAGGAGTTTTTCTTAAAGGCTGACTATCTGGCCGCGCCCACGCACAAGATGGAACACGAGAGCTTCATCAGTCGGATCTCTAACCTGCAGGCGCGTTTCAAGAGCGCGCCAGCCGTTATGCTCGACCTGGAACTGATGAGCTTCCTGCGCAATTGGCTGGTCACGCACATCCGGGGCTCCGACAAGAAGTATGGACCGTGCCTCAACGCCCACGGAATCTTCTAGCCGGATGAAGCGAGGGCGCAGGGAACGGGAAATATCCTACCCGGCGCTGACCGTCCATCCGCTATGATGGTCCCGCGATGGCAAACACACAGGTTTTCAACGGCAAATGGGCGCTGGTCACCGGAGCCAGCGCGGGAATTGGCGCGGCATTGGCGCGGGAACTGGCGGGGCACGGGACCAGGCTCATCCTCACGGCGCGCCGCAAAGACCGGCTAGAGGCCCTGGCCGCCGAGCTAACAGCCAAGGGAACCGAGGTGCGCATCGCCGCCGCGGACCTGAACGATCCCGCCGCGCCCCAGCAGCTCTACGACGCCACCGAAGGCGCCGGCCTCACCGTCGACATTCTTATCAACAATGCCGGCCTCGGCCAGTACGGCGCTTTCTATGAGAGCCCCGCCGAGCAGGAACTCAGCCAGGTCCGCGTCAACTGCGAGGCCGTGGTGCGCCTGACGCGGCTGTTTATCCCGCGCATGGTCGAGCGCCGCCGCGGATGGGTGCTGATTGTGGCCTCGACAGCCAGCTTCCAGCCGCTGCCTTACCTCACCACCTACGCGGCCACCAAGGCCTTCGACCGCTTCTTTGCCTTGGGACTTGCAGAGGAGGTGGCCCGCTTGGGCGTTAAGGTAACGGCGCTCTGCCCAGGGCCTACCGAAAGCGAATTCTTCCAGGTTGCACGCACCAAAAGCTTCATGCCGGGCAACAGGCAGCCGGCCCCGGATGTGGCGCGCCTCGCCGTCGCCGCCCTGGCCCGCGGCCAGCGGACGATTGTCCCCTACTTTGGCGGCAGGTTCACAGCTCTCCTCGTCCGGTTCCTGCCGGTCGGGCTGATTACCTGGTTTGTCGAGAAGGCCGCGCGGCCTGAAACACATTCTGCTTGAGAACACTTGCAGACCCACGCCATCGCGGACGAGAATGGCCTCGGAGAGGCCGGTATCGGATGAGTTTGCCGTAATTGCCCTTGGCGCGGGGCCAGACCAGAAAAGCTCTACTGGGCAGGAATCGAGGGCCGGCCATCGATTTCCACCGCAACCGATTCCGGCGACGCAACCTTTTCCCGCTGTTTGCATCTATTTAAATAACAAGCAGAGGCTTCCCCGAAATTAGTCCCATCCACGAAAGGTATCCACTCCTTTTTGAAGGCCCTTTACGGGTCTCTTCTCAATACCCCCCTGGCCCCCCTCCCCAAAATGCCTCTCGAGCGGGCCTGCCGGAAGGCAGGCCCATTTGCTCGTCTGAGCGCGAATCTTGAGCCTTGCCTCCGCCGGAATCCGCCCCCCGGATAAAATCAAGTCAGGATCAAGTCAAAATCAGAGCCGGAATCAACGTCAGATGCCCCGATCTTCCACCCCAAACCCTCATCCCGACCAGGAATTCAGGGCCATCGACGCTCTCTTTCAAGAGGCGGGCCTGGCGCGCAACCTCCGTGGCAAGGCCGGGGGCGTGACCCGTCGCATGAGCTTTGAGCGCGCGACACCGGAAGAGTTGTCGCAGGCCGAGCCAATTCCGCGCGTGGCCCCGAACGGCGTCCAGTGGCTGCCGGTTCCCGGCTGGGAGAGAATCCACTGGCTCTGGCACGGCTTCAGCACGCGCAAAGGCGGGTTTAGCAGGATTTGGTGCGCTGAGGGCGCTCCGGGCGAGCTGAATCTTGGGTTTACTGCCGGCGACGATCGGGAAACGGTGGCCCGGAACCGCCGGCTTCTGGCCGAGGCGGTCACCGGAGACCCTGCCACGCCACTGGTCACCGTCCGCCAGATTCATTCAACCGTCCTTGTCGTTGCCGGTGCGGAGGACGCCGCCCGCGAACGCCCCCGGAAGGCCGACGGCCTGATGACCGATGAGCCCGGCCTGCTCCTGGGGGTCCAGACCGCCGACTGCATCCCGGTGCTGGTAGCCGACCGCAAACGCCGGGCGGTGGCAGCCTTCCATGCCGGCTGGCGGGGCACGGTCAAGCGGATTGTCGAGACCGGCGTGGGCCGCATGCGGCTCCAGTTCGGCTCCCGGCCTGAAGATTTGATTGCCGCCATCGGCCCCGGCATCGGCGCCTGTTGCTACGCCGTGGGCGAAGAAGTGCTCTCCAGCTTCGAGTCCCAGTTCGTCTATGCCAACGATCTTTTCCGCGAGGTCTACGACTCCGACCCGGTGCGGACCAAATACCCGATGCTGTTTCTCACCCAGCGCGCTCCCGGCCACTCACCCATTGGCCCCAGCCAGCACCTTGACCTGGTTGAGGCCAACCGCCGCCAGTTGCTCTCGGCGGGCCTCAAACCCCGGACCATTCAATCCGTCGGCGGCTGCACAAGCTGCCAGCCTGCGTTGTTCTTCTCCCATCGCGCCTCACGCGGCCACGCGGGACGCATGTTGAGCGTGATCGGCATCCGGCCGCGCTAGGTCCGCCTTCGGGGCGGCGCAATGGCCACTGCGGCGGCGATGAGTACGATGGGGAAGGCTTCCAGCGTATAGCGCGGCTCGGCGTTCTCCATGGTCGTCAGCAGCAGACAGCGAAAGACCAGATAGGCGCCCAGCATGGCCGCGAACGGCACGCGCCTGCGAGCAAAGCCGAGGCCGGCCAGCGCCAGGAGCGTCGCGTCGAGCAGCCCGTAGCTGAAGGCAATCAGCGAGCCGCCCGGATGCTGGCGCCACTCCCACCAGCGGATGGGCAGAGCGTCCCACAGGAATTCGGTGCGAGGGCGCAGACTCATGTCGGCCACGCGGGCCAGCGGCAGCGCCACGAAATACCGGAACGGATGGCGGCTGATCCGCTGCTGCGCCAGGGCGGCGAAGCGGGCATCGAGCTCGGGCGTGATGGTGCAGACGTCGTTGTAATCCGAAATCAGCTTGTCGGTCTGGCGGTATTCCTCCGCGGAGTCGAAGGTCCGGCTGGGCAGCAGGTGGATGTCGATGGGAATGTCGTCGCCTTTCCAGTAGACCTCGGGCGACGAAACGTATTCGGCCAGCCAGGTCTTGGTCCAGCGCACGTAGCCGGGGAGGGGGTCTTCGCCGGGATCGGTGGCATAGCGGGGAGCAAGGGGCTGGAAAACGTGAAAGACGCGGTAGTTGCGGATGGTCCAGGGAATGAAGGGAAGGGTGACGAGCAGCGCACAGAGCAGCGTGGCCCGCAGGGCGGCGCACGGCGCGGCGCGGCGCGCATACCACCAGATGCCGGGAACGATGGCGGCCGACAGCAGTCCGCCGTCGGGACGAAACAGGATGGCGCAACTGAGGGCAAAGGCGGTGAGCGCCAGGTAGCCCCACGGGGCTCGGCCCTGCGAGCGGATGCCGAGAATGAGGCGGCCGCCGGCGAACAGGCCCAGCGCGACGCAGAAGATGGAGTTCGTTTCCGTCATCGGGACGGCGGTGTAGTTGGCCGTAAAGGGGCAGAGAACGGCCAGCCATAGCGCCCAGTGGGCGGCGCGCCGCGACGCATGATCGCGGACGAATCCGGCGATCAGCAGGCATGAGGCCAGGTCGATGACCATTTGGATGGGCCTGGCCGGGTCATAGTTCTCCATGCCGAAGACCTTGAAGATCAGCGCCAGGAAGACTGGATAGCCGGGCAGCCGGATGAGCGTCAGGTGGAAGGGCTTATCCAGCGCATAGGCATGATGGACAAGCATGTTCTTGGCGATGGTCCCGTAGACGGCGGTGTCTCCATCGAATTCCGGATAGACGAGAATGAAGAACAAGCGCAGCGCGGCGCCCGCCAGCAGGGCCAGCAAGACGCTCCAGTAGGGCAATGCGGCCCTTGTCATGGCCTTGCGCGGGAGAGAGCGAGCATTCTTGCACTGCCTGCCGATCCAGGAGGGCTGTGCGGCCGGCGGCCCCTGTTCGGCAGGGCTGGATTGCTGGGAGGACATCCGCGGATTCTCCGGGTGCGCGTTTCTGGCCAGGCCTCGGAGCGGGGACGGTCCCGCATGGCCTTGCATCCGCAGGATATGCGCAAAGCCTGTTGGAAGCATGAAGATTCTTTTCGCGCGCGCGCTCAGGAGGCGCTGGCAGCCTCGTCCGGGTTCACCAGGTCGCGAAGCTCCTTGGACGGTTTGAAGTAGGGCACCCGTTTGGCCGGAACCTCCACGCGCGCTCCAGTCTTTGGGTTGCGTCCGATGCGGGGATTCCGCTGGCGAATGCGAAAGGATCCGAAGCCGCGAATCTCAATCTTGTCCCCGCCCTGCAGCGCCTCGATCACGGACCCAAAAATGGTCTCAACGATGACCTCGCCGTCGCGGCGAGTCAGGTCGCCCAGGCGGGTCACCTTTTCCACCAGGTCTGCCTTTGTCATGTCCTTTAGGCCTCCGCTCACAGCATAACCGGATTCCGCGCATAAGAGCGTGAAAAAGAAGACTTTCTTGTAAAAAATGAGTCCTTGCCCATCGGCAAATCGACAGAAAACGCCGCGAACCGGCGGTTCAACAGGTCAAGCCCGCCCGCTGGCGTATATGATGTCCAGTGTCTCTCCCGAAGCAAGTCCGGCCCATGCCGGAGCCTGTCAGGCGGTGGTTGTTTCCGTGACGCAGTATCCGCAATACAGCATCGTCATTCCGGCCTTCAACGAGAGCGCCCGCATTCCCGCGACGCTCCAGTCGGTGGTGTCCTGCATCCGCGAGCGCGGTTGGGCCGCGGAGGTCATCGTGGTCAACGACGGCTCGCGGGACGCGACGGCCGAAGTGGTCCGGGCCTTTGCCCGCAATGCGCCCGAGGTCCGCCTGATCGAGAACCCCGGCAATCGCGGCAAGGGCTACAGCGTGCGCTCCGGAATGCTTCAGGCCCTGGGCGAAGTGGTCATGTTCACCGACTCCGACCTCTCGGCGCCCATCGAGGAGGCCGAACGGCTGTTTGCCGCCATCGCCGCCGGCGCGGACATCGCCATCGGATCGCGATGGTTGGAAAAAGGCCGCCAAACCCATCGCCAGCCGTTCTACCGGCAGTTTTTCGGACGCTGCTTCAACGCCGTCACCCGCGCCGTCATGGGGTTGCGCTTTGCCGACACCCAATGTGGATTCAAGGCCTTCACCCGCGCCGCCGCGCAGACCGTCTTCCAGCTCCAGACCATCGAGCGCTGGGGATTCGACCCAGAGATTTTGTTTATCGCCCTCAAGCGCGGCTACTGGATCATCGAGGTGCCGGTAAGCTGGGCTCACGACGAGCGCACCCGCATGAGCTACCTCAAGGACGGCATGAAGATGCTTGAGGAGATCGCCATCATCCGCTGGAACGCCCTCCGCGGGCGCTATGGCAAGCAGGTCGAACACATTCATCGCGCAACGCTATGAAGACGAAAATGGTCAGCTACACGCTTGAGACATTGCCGGAGCTGACGGAGGCGCAGATTGCCAATCTGGAGGCGCTGGCGGCGCGGCCGGACAGCGAGATCGACTTGAGCGATGTCCCCGAGATGACCGACGAGCAGTGGAAGAATGCCGAACGCGGCCGTTTCTATCGTCCGGTGAAGCGGCAGATCACGGCGCGGGTGGATGCGGATGTGCAGGAGTAGCTGAAGGCGCATGGCAAAGGCTACCAGTCGCGCATCAATGCGATTCTGCGCCGGGAGATGCTGGCGGCGCACAGGTCGGCGGCGAAGTAGGCAGCACACCCAGGTCCCAGAGGCGGGATCCTTCGACTACGCTCAGGGCAGGCTCTGGGGCACCCGGCTTTACGGAAGCTCCTTTGTCTTGGTCTCGATCTAGAAATGATACAATGTATCTACAGGAGGTACCATGCAGGCACAGGTGCTGAAATGGGGAAACAGCTTGGCGATAAGGATCCCGAAGCCCATAGCGGACGACGCTCGCTTGCAGTTGGGCGATCCGCTGGAGATCGCAGTGGCTGCCGATGGGATTGTGCAGATACACCGGGTAGGAGAGATCCCAACCCTGGCTCAATTGGTGGCCCAAATTACCCCGGAGAATCGCTATGCGGAGATTTCACTGGGGCCAGAGATCGGAAGGGAAGCCGTCGAATGGTGAACCAGTACGTTCCGGATACTGGCGACATTGTCTTCCTGGACTTTGATCCCCAGATTGGCCGGGAACAGGCCAAGCGCAGGCCCGCTCTGGTCTTGACCGATCTGCGCTATAACCGGGCCAGCGGCCTGGCCGTGGTTTGTCCCCTGACCAGCAAGATCAAACCGTACCCCTTCACTTTGCCGATCACCGTTGGAAGCGTGGAAGGGGCCGTGCTTGTCGATCAATTGAAGAGCATGGATTGGGTGGGGCGCGGGGCGGAGTTTCATTCCAAAGCTCCGCCAAAGATGATCGCCAAGGTACGCCAATATATAGCGGTTCTGCTGCAAATTCCGGTCAGGTAATGGCGGGCGGTTGAGGTTCTTGGTATCCCAGGTCCAAGAAGCGGGACCTGGGGCACCCAGATTTATTTCTGTGGACCTGCGCCACCCGCCACATCTCAAGTTCGAGATGTGGGCCACCCAACTTTAGTGGTCAGACCTAGGCCACCCGCCTACGAAATTATTTCAAAGTTCAACCCGAAATCTCTTGGCGTTGGACATGCTTTATAGATTGCGACTAAAGGATTTACGGCTTTTGCCAAAGCCATAGCCATTTCTGTGTTCTGCTGGCTCATTCGACATCCAAAAAAGACAGAAGTAAGTTCTTCTGGATGGTATTCCAGAGTCGCAAAATCCCGGCTTGGCTTGATACAGAAAGGTACATAAAGGCGGTATTCTTGTTCGTATTTCCAATCACTACTCTTGGTATAAATCAATTTGTCTAGAATAGCTTTTGCAGACTCGTTTTCTGACATTGTGACCACATGAAGAACAAATTCTCGTGCTGTTGCATACAGTACTGAACGTTCATTTGAGTATTTGACTTTTTTCGATGCCAGGAAAGCGGAATGCTTCTCTTGGCTTGGAGTGAATTCAATGACCGCTCCATAGTGTTTGTCTGCATAATGTGCCCACATCAAAAGACTTTTAAAATCAGTTGTAGAACAAAACACACCGTCAAACTCGAACGATCGACGCACGAAGGAAAGTACTTCCTGTTCCGTTTGTTCTAATTTCTTCAGGTCATACATCTTCTCAATCGGTGTGTGCAACATCTGTTCGTATAGATGAGCCCTTTGGTCCGGGGATGCATTTTTAAGATCCGTACCGATGAATGTAATTGCTGCCCTATATGGCGAATCGGGTAAGGATGAAAGATCGTTCTCATGCTCAAATAAGCTCAGAAAAGCTTTTATCATATCCTCGAAAAATGCTTTCTGGTCTTTTCCATAGGCCGCCTGAAGGTACATATCAAGAGGATCATTGAAATCGCTTGGCCTAGACAGTCGAAAAGTCCCGTTCGTAAGGGTCTTGTATAATCCATCGAAGGGCATATATTTATATATTCTGTCGGGGCACTCGTACATATTCATGGCGGCTCACTGGAAGATAAACAGCATATAGTATAGATCATCTTGATATGATTCGACAAGCCGGATGCCGGGTGCCCTAAGTCTCGATTTTGAGGCCGGGTGCCCCAGGTCTCGTTTTGAGACCTGGGATTGAAAAGCTACGCCGTAGCTGCGTTCGCTACCGATTGCAATCCCCGCGCCTCGATCTCGAACTCGCGAATCTTGTACTTCTGTATCTTGCCGCTGAGCGTGGCCGGAAAATCATCCACAAACCGGATATGCTCGGGAATCTTGTAGTAAGCGATCTGGCCCTGGCAGAATTCGCGAATCTCGGCTTCGGTTGCCTCCACCCCCGGCCGCAGACGCACCCAGGCTGCCACAATCTCCCCCAGCCGCGCATTGGGAATGCCCACCACCTGCACCTCGTCCACCTTGGGGTGCGTGTAAAGGAACTCCTCCACCTCGCGGGGATAGATGTTCTCGCCGCCGCGAATAATCACGTCGTGGGAGCGGCCGGTCAGGTGGATGCAGCCGTCGTCGTGCATGATGCCCAGATCGCCGGTGTGCAGCCAGCCGTCAGCGTGAATCACCGTCGCCGTGCCCTCCGGGTCGCCGTCGTAGCCCTTCATCAGCGCATAGCCGCGCACGCACAGCTCGCCCTGCTCGCCCACCGGCAGCGTCTCGCCGGTCGCGGTGGAGACGATCTGAATTTCGGTCTGCGGCATCGTCCGGCCCACCGTCTTGACCCTGATTTCAATGGGGTCCTCGGCGTCGGACATGGTGGTGACGGGCGAGGTTTCGGTCTGCCCGTAAGCGATGACCAGTTCGCGGCAGTGCATCTCGTTCAGCACCCGCTTCATCAGCTCGACCGGGCACGGCGCGCCACTCATCATCCCTGTCCGCAAACTGCTCAGGTCGTAGCTGGCAAAGTCGGGCAGCGCCATCTCCGCCACATACATCGCCGGAACCCCGTACACCGACGTCGCTCGTTCGTCATGCACTGCCTTCAGCGTAGCCCGCGCGTCAAAGGTCCAGTTCGGCAAGAGGATCGCCGCCCCTGAATTGACCGCGGACATGGTCCCGATGACGCAGCCGAAGCAATGGAACAAGGGCACCGGCACAACGATCCGGTCCTGCTCGGTGTAGTGGAAGCCCTGGGCCAGAAACTGCCCGTTGTTCACCACGTTGTGGTGTGTGAGCATCACGCCCTTGGGCAGCCCGGTGGTGCCGGAGGTGTACTGGATGTTGGCCACGTCGTCGATGGCCACGCGATCGGGCAACTGGCCCCCGGCATCGAGCAGCGCCGGCCACTCCGGCGAGTCGAAATAGATGGTGTGTTCCAGCTCCAGGTTGAGCCCATGCCGCGCCCGCCCCAGAATCTCCTCGTAATCCGCGCGCTTGTCCTTGTGCCACAGGAACAGAACCTTCATGCGCGAGCGTTGCAGCGTGAACTGCAACTCGTGCGAGCGGTAGGCCGGGTTCACGTTGACCAGAGCCGCTCCGGCCCGCGCGCAGCCCATGTGCATCACAATCCACTCGATGCAGCTGGTGGACCACAACCCCACGCGGTCGCCCCTGCGTATGCCCAGCGACCAAAGCCCGCGCGCTGCCCGGTCAGCCTCCTCGCTCAACTCAGCCCAGGTGAGCCGCTTCGATTGGTGGCACGAAGCCACCGCCAGCCGGTCCCCAAACCGCTCCGCGGTCCGGTCGAGAAGGTCGCCAATGGTCAGCTCCAGCAGCGGCCGGCTCGGTCCGCGCGCGTAGCTCAACGTGCAAAGGTTTTCTTCAACAGGCATAGTTCCAGCCTTGAAACAACGAAGGGCAGTGTACACCCGCCCACCTCGCCGGAAAGTGTGACCCAGCCCACAAATCACGCAGGACAGCGGAGTGCCGGAAGTAGCCGGGGGGAGCGCCTTTCGGCGCGCGAAACGGCACCTTGTCCGCGCCCAGGACCGGCATCGTGTGGATTCTTGAATGGAAAGGATTTATGGTGGGCGCTGCAGGATTCGAACCTGCGACTTCCACCGTGTGAAGGTGGCACTCTACCGCTGAGTTAAGCGCCCCAAAGAGGACTGGCAAAAGCCGCGCCAGCGGGGCATCCTGTAGGTTAGAGTAACACCAGCGGCGCTTTGCGGCCAACCCTTGCATTCCCTCGGGAGCTGCCCTTTGGACCCAGTCCCGCCGCGCGCGAAACCACCCATGAGCTTTGGAGCCAGATCGATCCGCCATGCAGCCGGCTTTCTCCCCGGCGGGGAGGCGGCGCTGCATCCTGTTCCAGCCCTCGGCGGCGTGGATTTGGCCGGCGCGGGGCGGAGCGATTCCGACATCGGGGACTCGGGCCTTACGCATTTGGCGGCCCGGTTTTCCGGCGCCAGGCCCGGCCCCTACAAAAATGGCGGCGCAACCGGCAATTCCAGCCCAGAAACTGCACATAAGGCGCAACCTTCCGGCCCGGATGGGGTTCCAGAAGATATGGCGACCCTCGTCCTGGACAACTCGGTTCTGGGAGCGGGTGCGGCTTCACGGCCGGACTCAAGACCGAACACATTGGTGGGCGGCCTGGAATCCGCAACCGACGCAGCCATCATGCTGCGCGTGGCCGCGGGCGATGAATCCGGCTTCAACTATCTGGTGGAAAAATACCACTGGCCTATGATTCACTTTCTCTTCCGCATGGTTCGCAACCAGGCCATTGCCGAAGAACTGGCGCAGGAGGTGTTTCTGCGCGTCTACCGCGCGCGCCAGAGCTATCGGGCCGAGGCCAAGTTCACCACCTGGCTTTACCGGATCGCGACCAACCTGGCGGTGAACCACGCGCGCGATACCCGGCACGAGCGGGCGGCGCAGACCCTCTATCTGGACGCTCCGGATGAGAAAACCGGCACCACGCCGGACGTGGCCGGCGATGAACCGTCGGTGGAGCAGCGCATGGTGCGCGATGAGCGGATGGCGGCCATTCGCAGGCACGTAATGGCCCTGCCCGAACGCCAGCGGATGGCGGTGCTGATGCACAAGTACCAGGGAATGGATTACCGGCAGATCGGGGAGGTGCTCAAGCTGAGCGAGTCGGCGACCAAGTCGCTGCTCTTCCGCGCCTACCAGACGCTGCGGGACAGGTTGAAGGATTTTGTGTAAGGGGAAACACGCCGGGCTCGACCGGCGGGGAGTGGGGTGGTAAACATGGAACGGATGCCCAAGGAGCGGATGAAGGACAATTGCACCGGAATGGAATCGAAGCTGGCGGACCTGCTGCTCGATCCGGACGCGGCGCCTGCCAAGGTTCAAGCTCATGTTGACCATTGCGGCCGCTGCCGCGGAGAACTGGCGGAGCTGCGCGCGACCATGGACCTGTTGGATACCTGGGAGGATCCGGAGCCGAGCCCGTACTTTTTAAGCCGATTCGACGCGCGGATGCGGGAAGAGCGCCAAGCTGCTCCGGCCGACTGGCCTGCAAGCTGGATTGCCCGGCTGCGCGCCCGCTTTACCTATGGGCCGGCGATGCATGTTCGTCCGCTGGCGGCCATGGCGCTGACCGTGGTGCTGCTGCTCGGCGGCGGAACGTACCTGGGCATCACCGACTGGGACCAGCCGGCCGCGCCTCCGGGACAGGCCACCGTGGTGCACGATTTGCAAACGCTGGATAACAACGCCCAACTGCTCGACCAGTTGGAGGCGATGTCCAGCAGCAACGAAAACGGGGACTAACTGTAGATTCTTGGCGGGCTGGGGCGGGAGCCGGGGGACGATTGTGATCGGGGCAGTACACAACGCGGGCCGTGGAATGATCGCACGAGCGGCGCGCCGCGCGGCTTTGGCTGTGTTGGTTGCGGTTCTGTGCATGCCCGCAGCCTGGGCTCGCGGCCAGCACGCCAGCGCGCCTACGCCTCATTCCGCACCCGCGCCGGCCGCACACGCTTCCGCACCGCAGCCTCAATACGCCCGGCCTCAGCCGAATAGACCCCAATACCAGGGCCGGACTGCTCCGCGATTCCAGGGCCGGCCGCAAGGGAACGCAGCGCCGCGTCCGGCGCCCGGCTATCCCACAGTTGCGCCGCGTCCCGCTTATCCCGGTCCCCCCTATCTGGGTCCGGGCTATCGGCGGCCCACTTATCCCGGCTATGCCCCTCCCGGTTATTCCCCTTCCGAACATCTGGGCGACTGGCTCAATCGACACCGGAATCTGGCGGTGCAGGATCAGGAGCGGATGCTGCGCGGCGACCCCACCTTCAACCGGCTTGCCCCCGCCGAACAGCAGCGGGTGATGCAGCAGTTGCACCAGGTGAACCAGATGCCCGAGGAGCAGCGGCAGCGCCGGCTGGCCCGCGCCGAGATGATCGAGCACCTGTCGCCGCAGGAACGGATGCAGATCAACCTCTCCAACCGCAGCTGGGCCTCCCTGCCGCCAGAGCGCCAGGCGCTGATGAAGAACGCCTTTCGGGACCTGCGCGCGGTTCCACTTGCTCAGCGCCAGACGGTACTCAACTCTGCCCGCTACCAGGGCGTCTTCAGCCCCGAGGAGCGGGGCATCCTCTCCGATTTTCTGCGCGTCGAGCCCTACGAACCGGCGCGGTAGACCGGATCACTTCGCCAGTTCCAGCGGCGCGCGCAACCGGATGTCACGCGAGGACGCTCCCACTTGAATTTCGAATGTGCCGGGCTCGGCGACCCAGACCGTCTTGTCCGGGCTCCAGTAGGAGAACGCCGCGCGGTCCAGCTTGAACTCGACCGTCTTCGTCTCACCCGGCTGCAGTTCCACACGGCGGAATCCCTTTAGTTCGCGCAGCGGCCTGTCGATGTGCGAGTGGCCGTCATGCACATAAAGCTGGATCACCTCGGCGCCGGCGCGAGTACCGGCATTGCGAACCTTCAGGCTCACTTCGGTCGGCTCTTTGCCGGAGACCCTCTCGGGCGTCACTTTTAGATCGCTATACGCAAACTTCGTATAGCTCAGGCCAAAGCCGAAGGGAAACAGCGGCTCCACGTTCTTCGTATCGAAGTAGCGGTAGCCGACATAGATGCCCTCGGCGTAATCCACCTTGAGGTTTTCGCCCGGATAGTGCCCGTAGGCCGGCGAGTCCTTCCATTCTTTGGGGAACGAGACCGGCAGCTTGCCCGAGGGGTTGGCGTCGCCGAACAGGACCGAGGCCAGCGCATGGCCGCCCTCCTGCCCGCTGTACCACATCTCCACCAGGGCCGGCGTCTGGGCGATCCACTTGGTCATGGTCACCGGGTCGCCGGTATTCAAAACCACGATCGTGTGCGGATTCACGCGCTCGACGGCCGCAATCAGCTCATCCTGGCCGGCGGGCAGGTCCATCGTCTTTACGTCGAAGCTCTCTGACTCCAGCCTGGCATACCGCCCCACCACCACCACAGCCACATCGGCGTGGGCGGCCGCATCTGCCGCCTCCTTCAGCAGCCCGGCGCGGACCTCCGGCGTGTCCACCGTCGGATCTTCTCCATCCATCCCCACGCCGAGCGCATACTTCACCTCGACTCCGCTCCCTGCGCGTTCGCGAATCCCGTCCAGCGGTGCAATCGCGTACTTGGGCCGCACCAGCGAGCTGCCGCCGCCGCCGGTACGAGCCGTTGCAGCGTTGGGCCCTATGACGGCGATCGAATGAATCTTATTGGCATCCAGCGGCAGCAGGGAATCGGCGTTCTTCAGCAGCACAATCCCTTCCGTCGCGCCTTGCCGCGCCACGGCTTGCTGTGCCGGCGTATCCACCTCGCCCGTAGCCGTGTGCGGATGGTCGAACAGCCCGCTCACAAAGATCACGCGCAAAATCCGCCCCACGTTGCCGTCGAGCGTGGCCTCGGTGATGTGCCCGGCCTTCACCTCGGCCAGCACTTTGTCGGCGGCCAGCCATCCGCCGCTGCTGCCTGAACTCTGCGAGCGAGGGTTGGCCAGCCAAGGCTGCAATAGCGGGCCGCCCGGCATCTCCAGGTCCATCCCCGCGTTCACCGTCCCGGCCGTTGAATAGGTGCTCCCCCAGTCGGAGATCACAAACCCCTTGAAGCCGAACTCCTTTTGCAAAATGTCGTGCAACAGCGGCACACTCTCTCCGCAATGGACGCCGTTGACCTTGTTGTAAGCCGACATCACGGTCCACGCGCCTGCCTCTTCCACAGCGGCCTTGAAGGCGGGCAGATAGATCTCGTGCAGCGTCCGTTCGTCGATCTTCTCGTCGATGCGGTGGCGCTCGAATTCCTCATTATTTGCGTCGAAGTGCTTGACGGACGGAATGACGCCCTCGCCCTGCACCCCGCGAATGTAAGCCACGCCCAGCCGTCCGGCCAGGTAAGGGTCCTCGCCGTAGCCCTCGAAGTTGCGGCCCCACAAAGGCATCCGGTTGATGTTCACCGTGGGGCCCAGAATCATGTCCCGGCCCAGAGCCTTTATCTCCTGGCCGATGGCGTGGCCCTCGCGCTCCACCAGTTCCGGGTCCCAGGCCGCGGCCATGGCCACGCCTGCCGGAAACGAGGTCGTCAGCACTTTCAGCGGCGCGCCGGGGAGGCCCGTGATGGCAGAACTGCCCGCCCACGACCGCACCCCCATCGGCCCGTCCGCCATCTTGATCGCCGGAATCCCCAGCCTTTCAATGGGAGTCGACTCCATCCACCCCGACCCCGACAGCATGGCCGCCTTCTCCTCAACCGTCATGCGGCTCAGCAGGTCGGCAACGCGCTTCTCTGCCGGAAGGCGCGCATCCCTGTAGGGCGCATCCGCCGGAACAGAAGCAGCGGCCTGCCCGGCGGTTTGAGCCTTCAGGCCGGTGGAATCAAGCGTGGCAACGGTGAGCAAGGCAGCAAAGAACGGAAGGTAAACAACGAGACGTGTACGGCGCATGGATGGGCTCCAAAGGCGGGCGAAACCCGCAGGGAATTCGAGGGTAATAGTAACGGATGAGACGGGGGTGGAACAACTGCGAACTCGGCGCCGCATCGATTTTCGCGTGCCTACCCCCCAACCCTTGCGGATGGGTGTATCATTTTGCACAGTCGGGCAAACGAGCTGAAAATCCCGGCTACCTCAAATCTGAAGCGGCCGCGTACCCTTCCGAACTGCTCCCGTGAAGACCGCATCCGGGACGAGCCATCCAATTGGCGGAGGTGAGAAGCATGACCTTTGACCTCGCCACCTACCTGGAAGAGGCAGGCGTGGGACGGAGAGTCGTCCAATTGCAGCCCAAACAGGTCTTCTTTTCGCAGGGAAGTTCGGCTGACTCCATCTTCTATCTTCGGACAGGCCGCGCGAAACTCACCGTCGTTTCGGCAGACGGGAAGGAGGCCACGGTCGCGCTTCTCTCCGCCGGGGAATTCATTGGAGAGGAGTCGCTCGCGAGCGTGGGTGGGCTGCATATGGCCACTGCCACTGCCACTGCCGTCTGTACCGCGCTCAAGATAGCGAGGGAGGAGATGATTCGCGTGATGCACGAGGAGCGTGCCTTCTCCGAAATGTACCTGAAATTCCTGCTGGTCAGGAGTATGCGCACCCAGGCCGATCTTGTCGATCAGCTTTTCAACTCCAGCGAGAAGCGCTTGGCGAGACTCCTCCTGCTGATGGCCGAATTCGGCGAGCCGGGGGAACCGGAGCCCTTCATTCCTCCCATCACGCAGGAAACTCTGGCAGAGATGATCGGCACCACCCGGTCCCGCGTCAGCTTCTTCATGAATCGCTTTCGCAAGCTCGGCCTTATCGAATACAACGGCCGCATCCGGGTCCATAGGTCGCTGCTCAACGTGGTTCTGCACGATCAATTCACCGAGCATAACCCCGAGAGACCTCCTGGTTCGGCTACTCCACGTATTCGATCGAAGGCGGCCGCGAGGGTCTAGTGTGGGCGGCGAAGGCGCAACATGCCCATAAGGGAATGAAACTCCTTTTCGTAGCTGGGCGCCCCAGGGCCTTCCGCAGCGGCGGACCGCGGCGGAGAAACCTGGGATTCAAGCAAGACCCGCCCCCACGCTACAATCGAAGATGGGCCAAGGCCAATCTTTTTTGCGCACTGAGCGCAACTCGAGCAAGGAGCTTCAAACTTTATGGCGATTCCCGCCACGCAAATGCGTCCCGGCATGATCATCAAGCACAACGACCAGCTCCACCTGGTCTTCAAGGTGGAGCACCGCACCCCCGGCAACCTGCGCGCCTTCATCCAGGCCAAGCTGCGCAACCTCAGGACCGGAGCCATGTTCGAGCACCGCTTCCGCTCCGCCGACGCCATTGAAAAGGTGGTCGTGGACGAGGTTTCCATGGACTTTCTCTACGCCGACGGCGACGACTACTACTTCATGAACCCCGTGGACTATGAGCAGACCGTGCTCAAGGGCTCCACGCTGGGCGATGCAATCGAGTACCTGGTGCCCAACCTGCAGATCAAGGTGAGCTACCACGACGGCCAGGCCGTGGGCATCGACCTGCCCGCGGCGGTCGAGCTCACCGTCGTCGAGACCGAGCCCGGACTCAAGTCGGCCACCGCCAGTAGCGTCACCAAGGCCGCCAGGACGGAAACCGGCCTCGTCGTCCAGGTTCCGGCCTTCATCAACGAAGGCGAAAAAATCCGCGTCGATACCAGCGAGGGGGCGTATCTGAGCCGCGCGTAAAGACTTCGCTTCTGAAAAGGAACGCCGCAATCCAGCGATCACGCTTTAAGCCTTGCCCTAGACAGTATCGCAACAGGTCCGTCAACTTTTGAGGGATCGCCGGTGCCGATTTGATATTTATCCTCTCGCGGCGCCATAGGCTCGGGCCGCCGGAGATTCAGGGCCCGACTATGATAAATTCAATAAGAAAGACCACTCTCGGAGAGGTGGCAGAGCCCGGTTGAATGCACCTGACTCGAAATCAGGCATACTCGTAAGGGTATCGGGGGTTCGAATCCCTCCCTCTCCGCCATAGACTAAGCTTGCGACAAAAAGAAAGCTCCCGTGAGACACCTAAATTGGCGCATCTTCCCTTCTTATGCGTTGGGAGGCTCCTGGTAAAAGTCGCTTATTGAGCTTCAAATTCCCCGGCTGATCTTTATCTGGTGGGCGATCCAATCTTCCACCTCTGTTTCTATCCAACCGACGGCCCTAGCTCCAAGCGAAACTGGTTTTGGGAATTATCCCTTAGCGATCCGTAGGTACACGGTGCTACGTGATAGGCCGGTCCGATCCAACACCATTGGAAGTCTCAGAATCTTGCTGGGCATCTTGCGCTCCAAAGAGACGTAATGAGGTCACCCCTCACAAAGCGGCTCGACCCCGTGCAACATTCAACTCCGAAATATATGTTGTCTTATGCCTGAATCTGAACTAACTCATGATGCACGAAAACTCAAGAGCCTCAGAACCCCGGCTCCGGCAGCTTCACCAGCCGTGCTTCCAGCAGCGCTTCGATGGTTCCCAGCGCTGCCAGCACCGTGTCGGACACAGGCGCGTCCACCTGCACCACGGCCAGCGCCATCACCGGCTTTACGCCGGAGCGATCGCGCCCCAGAGCGAAGTTGGCGATATTCACGCCGTGCTCGCCCAGAATCGTGCCGATCCTGCCGATCACGCCCGGCACGTCCAGGTTGCGGCAGACCAGCAGGTTGCCCTCCAGCGGCGTCTCGATGTCGATGCCGTCGAACTCCAGCAGCCGCGGCTGTTCGCCGTGAATCACCGTTGCGCTGGCGTGGCTCGAGCCCGCAGTCGTGTGCAGCTCCACCGTCAACACGCTGGCCGCTCCCCCGCGATGGCTCTCCTGCTTTTCCTCGTGGATGCGGATGCCGCGCTCCCCGGCCACCGCCGCCGCGTTGATGCGGTTTACGTTCTCCGAGCCCTGCAGGAGCCCTTCGATGGCCGCGTTGCGCACCAGCTCCGTCTTCGCCTCGGCCAGTGTGCCGCCATAAACCAGATCGATCGCCTCGATGCCGCTCTTGCCCGCCTGCGCCAAAAACGAGCCTAGCCGCCCAGCCAGGTCGATGTAGGGCGCCAGCACCACGTACTCCTCATGGCTCAGCGAAGGCAGGTTCACCGCATTCTGCACCACGCCAAGTTTCAGGTAATCGCGAACCTGACGCGCAATCTGAATCCCCACCGCCTCCTGCGCCTCGCCCGTCGAGCCGGCGATGTGCGGGGTCAGAATCACGTTGTCCAGCTCCGCATACGGCGTGTTCTTCGCCGGCTCTACGGCGAAGACGTCCAGCGCCGCGCCCGCCACCTGTCCGCTCTTGAGCGCTTCCACCAGGGCCGCATCGTCGATCAGCTCGCCGCGCGCGCAGTTGACGATGCGCACGCCCTTCTTCATCGCCGCCAGCGTCTTGGCGTTGATCACCCCAGTCGTCTGCGGCGTCAGCCCCACGTGCAGCGAGATGTAATCCGACCCGGCAATCAGCTCCTCCAGAGTCACCAGCTTGATGCCGGCCTCGCGCGCCACCGCGGCCGAGACAAACGGATCGCTGCCGATGATCTCCAGGCCAAAGCCCTTGGCCCGCTTGGCCACTTCCAGGCCAATCCGCCCCAGCCCCAGGATGCCCAGCGTCTTGCCGCGCAACTCCATGCCTTGCAGACTCTTCTTCTCCCACTTGCCCGCGTGCATGGTCGTATTCGCCGCAGGCAGTTTCCGGGCCAGCGCCAGCATCAGCCCGATGGTCAGCTCGGCCACCGCCACCGCGTTCGCGCCAGGCGTATTCATCACCACAATGCCCCGCCGCGTCGCCGCTGCGGCGTCGATGTTGTCCACGCCCACGCCTGCCCGGCCAATCACCCGCAGTTTGGGCGCATGCGCCATCAGCGCGTCGTCCGCCTGCACGGCGCTTCGCACCACCAGCGCGTCTGCATCGGCCAAAGCCGCCGGCAGCCCGTCCGGCAACTGGTCGTGCGTCAGAACTTCCCACCCCGGCTCGGCCGCAAACACGGCCAGCGTAGCCGGAGAAACCTTCTCTGCCAGAACGATCTTCATCTTCTCCCCTTTGCCCTTCTGCCCAGCTTCATACTCGTCAAAGCGGATGCCGTGCTGCTCGCACAGAATCTCGAACATCCGCACCACCGCGCCATGCGGCTTGCCCTCGCCCCGCTCGTACTTGGTCAGCGAGTTGGCATGAACCCCCAGCCGCTCGGCCATCTCGTATTGAAAGAGGTCAAGCTGCTTGCGTGCGATCAGCAGCTTTTCCCCAAAACTCAATTCGGCCATGAAAACAGCTCCTAGCTTCTAGCCTCTAGCTTCTAGCTTCTAGCTACTAGCTAAAGAACAGAGGCCCCCAACTGTCAGTCTTCGTGCTTTCCGTTCCTTGGGAACCTTCGCAACATATACAAACACCTAGAGTCCCCACAGACAAGCTAGTAGCTAGAAGCTAGAGGCTAGCAGCTAGCTTTTCGAAGTCGCATCCGCATACACCTGCTGCGCCGCGGCCACCGCCTGCCCATAAACCACCGGCAGACCCAGCGTGTCCTTGGCAATGTGTTCCATCGCCCCCAGCAGCGCCACGGTATCCAGATAGTCGAAGAACCCCAAGTGCGCCACGCGGAAGATCTTGCCCTGCATCTCCCCCTGGCCGTTGGCGGTCACCAAGGCGAAACGGACTTTAAGCGCCTTCACCACGTCGCCCGAGTTCATCCCCTCCGGCACCGCCACCGCCGTAGCCGCCGCCGCCGGCGAGGTGGGCGCAAACAGCGTGAACCCCAGCGCCACGAGGCCCGCCCGCGTAGCCGCCGCGTTCACCTGCGCGTTGTCAACCAGCGCGATGCGGCCTTTTTCCAGGTCCCCGCCCGCCTGCCCGGCAATGTAGTCCAGCGCCGCACCCAGCCCGGCAACCAGCGCCACCGCCGGCGTATACGCGCTCTCGCCCTTCACGGCGTTCTTGCGCTCCTTGCGCAGGTCGAAGTAGTAGCGCGGATTCTTCGCCGTCTCCATCGCCGCCCACGCCTTCTCGCTCACGCTCAGGTAGGCCAGCCCCGGCGGAATCATCACCGCCTTCTGCGACCCGCCGATCAGCACGTCGATTCCCCACCCGTCCACGTCGAAGTGCGTGGTCCCCAGGCCGGTGATTCCATCCACCACCAGCAGCGCCTCGCTCCCGGCCTCTTTAATCAGCTTGGCAACTGCCTCCACGTCGTGGCGCACCGTGGTCGAGGTCTCCGTGGCCTGCATGTAAACGGCCTTGGTGTCCGCCTTCAGCGCCGCCTTCACTTCGGCCAGGTCGAAAGTTTGTCCATAGGGCGCCTTCACCAGGTCCACCTGGCAGCCGAACGCCTTGGTCAGGTCCGCCCAGCGCTCGCCGAACTTGCCGGCCGTAAGCACCAGCACGCGGTCGCCCGGAGAGGTCAGATTCGAGACCGAAGCCTCCATCGCTCCCGTCCCGGAAGACGACAGCAGCAGCACGTCGTTTTGCGTGCCCACAAAGACCTTCAACTGGGCAAGCACTTTGAGAAATAGTGCGCGAAACTCCGGCGTGCGGTGGTGAATGTCCGCCGCCGCCATGGCAAACTGAGCCGCCGGCAACAGCGGCGTCGGGCCGGGTGTGAACAAGCGCGTCTTGCGAATCATGGTTTTCCTCGTTTCAGGCCGGTTGCGGAGGTAGAACCAGAATTCCGTCCGGCTCAATCAACCACAGAATACACTTTCTTGTGGTTTATGTGAATTTTATTTTTGTGGAAATCTTTTTTGCGCGGCCCCAAATGGGCACAATTTCCGCTCCTGTGAAACCATCAGAGGCGCAGCTATACCCTTGACGGCATATCACTTAAGAGGTATAAAAACAGTAAGAGAGCGAAACCATGGCCACAAAATGGAGAGATATTCGTCGAACCTTCCCACCTGAGGTCGAGGAACGCATACGAAGGGATGTAGAAGCTGCCGCGGGCGTGATGACTCTCTGCAAGCTCCGGGAGGCGCGAGATTTTACTCAAGTCAGCCTTGCCAGAATATTGCAGGTCAATCAGGGCGCCGTCTCCCGCCTGGAGAAGCGCACGGATATATACGTTTCGACCCTGCGGAGTTACATTCAGGCCATGGGCGGGCAACTCCAGGTCAAAGCAATCTTCCCCGAAGGCGAGGTGCAGATCGAGCAGTTTGAGAGTATGGCGGAGTCCGAGGACTCTCTGGTAACAACGCACCCCTAGCCGAACCGCTAACTTGATCACGCGAAAGGAACACCCATGACTGACGCAGGCGCACTGGAAACCCTCATCACCCAACAGATCGTCACCGCCATGAAGGCCCACGATCAGGTCCGCACCGGCACGCTGCGCCTCATCAAGAACGCGCTCAAAAATAAATCCATAGAGAAGCGCGACGCGCTCACCCCCGCCGAGGAGCAGCAGGCCCTGGCCACCATGATCAAGCAGCGCCGCGACTCCATCGAGCAGTTCACCAAGGGCAACCGCCCCGAACTGGCCGCCATTGAAGCCGCCGAGATCGCCGTCATCGAGGAGTTTCTCCCCAAAGCCCTCGACGAAGCCGCCCTCAGCGCCCTGGTCACCGAAGCCATCGCCGAGGTCGCCGCCGCATCCGGCAAAGCGCCTACCCCCAAAGAAATCGGCGTCGTCATCAAAGCCGTCCAGGCCAAGCTCCAGGCCGCCAGCCTCCGCGCCGAAGGCCGCGTGGTCAGCGAGTTGGTAAAAAGAGAACTGGCCGGTTAGAACCGTGCTACCCCGGACCCGCCGGCAGCAAAGAGTTCCACAGCTTTCCCTCGCAATCGACGTAGACGCGCCCCGATTCGCATGTCAGTTCCCAGAGCGGATAGAAGGGTGAGCGGGTGGCGCGCGAAGGCGCCCACACCAGTCTGGCTTCCAAAAGTTGCTCGCAGCCTGCCAGTTCAGTTGCCTTCGCTTGCTCTAGTAGCCAGGCACCTTCGACACGTTCAAGTTGGGCAGACGACGTGATAGCCCCGTCCAGCGCATCGACCGCGATGATCGTTCCCTCAGAGCCCTGCTTGCCAAAGAGGATGAGAAAGTAGGGGTTCCCCTCGTCGAGGCGTTCGACCAGATGGGCAGCAACGGCGGTGGCGCCTCTTTCGTGCACCACCGCCATTGCGAACGCCTCAGCTTGTACTGCCGTGATCCGAGGATGCGCCATGCACCTATATTCCGCGGTCTGTGTCGTGCAACTGGTTGAAGATGGCCCCATCGCTCCGAACGTAGATTCGCTCGCTGCCGACGGTGAAGAGATGGAACGGGTAGAACGGCGAGAGCGATTCCTTGCATGGTTTCCAAACCAGCGTTGGAAATTGGCAGACTGCCTCCGGTCTGATCGGTATGCGGCCCTCCCCATTGGGAAGCTCCACGATGGAGCCGAGGATGGATTTTGCAACGTCCTTGTTGGACCTGAGCGTGAACAGGTTGCCCTCGAGCCCGGTGTGAACCGCCGACTGAAGGTATAGGCCGTTCTTTGCATCGATCGCCACAGCCAGCGGAACGCGTCCACTCACACCAACCGGGACAATGTAGTAGAACGTGTCCGGCAAATCGAGCCTCTGAACGAGGACGGGTTCTCCAAACTTCGCCCGCTTCAGTATCCGGCTGTAATGTTCCCGCTCCGCGAGGCCATAGGCATTCAAACCCTCTTCTGCGCGCCGCGCGGCCTGCTCGCCGTGCAGGAGCCGCCCCTTGTATTCCAGTGCTTCGAGGAGCGGCCGCGACCGGACACCGCGTCCCGACGGCGGCGCCGACGGGTCCGCAACGGCTACGAACTTGCTGCCCCAGTAGCCGCTGGGAATGCCGGTCATGTACGTATTCTGCCAGGCCGTATAGCTAATGTTCTCGTTCACGATGCCGCGATCGCCGCCAGTTCCGCAGCCGTCGGTACCGTCCGTGTGCGGCGGCGGCGGCGCCAGGGCCGGGTTGCTGGCGCTCGGCGTCGGCGGCCACGGGTTATTCACATCGAATGAGTCGATGGTGTAACTCGTGTCGTTGATGTTGGCCGGCGCCGCACTGGCGGAGTAGCCGCGCACAACGATCCAATGCTGCGAGCCATAAACCATCGCTATCGGAGCTGCCTGGTAGTAGTGAATCGTCCACACGATCTTGCGCGAGATCGCGTCCTCGGTGTCCAACGCAAACAGCACGAAATCGTAGTATCCATAGTGCGGCGGTCCTGCCGGCGCCGGCGGCTCGAGGGTGTGCATTGTCCATTGCAGGCCGTCGGGCGCCGTGTACCAGCCGGCCTCGGCCGTGCTATGGCTGTGGTTGTCGTTGTAGAGCGTGTTTTGATCGAGCAAGCCCGCGCCGAGCGAGTCAAGCACCATTTGCGCGCAGGCCGCGCCGCAGTAGTAGTCCGTATCCTGCTGGTGATACGAAACCGTCAGATTCTCTGTTGTCGGCATTATTGAGTCTCCTCTTGGGGGTTTGAGGTGAGATGGAATGAAAAGCCGGTCGATCGAGGTCGGTTTCGACTGGCCGGTCCAATTTGCCAGGGCGATCTCCGCTTTCATTGCTTTTTTAGAGCCGATTCCCTATGCAAGCAGCCCGTTCGCGGTCGGGATCGAGAGGCATTCTGGAGATGGCCAGATCATGTTCTCTTCCGTTGACCATGGCCCTTGGTCTTGAGCTGGCAAATCCAGATGCGCCCAGCTTGGCCACGCCTCCATGGCTGCCACTTGGGTAGTGCTGCTTGTCGCCGCGCCGTTTCTTTCCAAAGCGTTCCTTGAAGGTAGCGCAGATCGAGAACAATCTGCAGGGAGCATTTCAATCGTGCAATTCCCTTTCAAGCGCAACTGCATCGTTGCTGGTGTGCTTCCGGACAACGTGGAGAAGTCCATCACCAGACCTTCCCCATGAATTGTAGAACGGGATCGGACGCGATTTTCCTTCCTGCCGGGAATGCCCAGCCCGATCTTAACAGCATTTCCACTTCTGCTACTTACAGCAACCGGGTAGCCGAGTGGCTTTTTCCTTATTGATCCGGCCCAAAAGGATTGCACCACAACAATGCTGTCATCCTGAGCAGAGCGCAGCGAAGTCGAAGGACCTGCGGTTGCTCATGCTTAACGCGAACTTTTCGCGCTTTCTTGAGGCCCAAGGTCAGAATTCCTGCTCTTTTGTCGCCCGGCAAGTCGACCTTGTTGCAATCTGAGAATCACCCTTTTGTGGGCCTGCAGGTGTACAGATTTCGCTCGGGCCTGTTCCTCGGAACGGTCCCGGATTTTCGGATGTTTGCCTGCCTGCAATGAAGCCTAGTTGCTCGGTTTGTCCGCTGCGGCCGGCTGGCCCTTCGACAGTCCGCGAATGTAAATAATGAGGTTCCACACATCGTCGTTCTTTGCGCGGCCCATATCGTCGGCAGGCATCTTGCCCTTGCCCTTGCGAATCGCGTCGAACAGTTCCTGGTCGGACTTGGTGGCCAACGCCTTCGGATCGGTCCAATCCAGGAGCGTCAGTTGCATGTCCTTGGCCAGATCGGTCTTGCCGTTTCCGTTGTCCCCATGGCAAATCGCGCAATCGCGCGCATAGAGTTTCTTCGCTTTCTCCTGCAACGCGGGAGTCGGTTTCACGGGATTCGTGGAAGCAGGGGCAGCGGGCGCCGGCGCGGCCTCCTGCGCCATGCGCCCCGCGGCGAGCGCAGGAGCGAGTGTAGGCGCGGGCGTGGACGCAGCCGCAATCTCAAAAAGAATCACAGCGGAAAGAACCAGAAAGGGCTTCAACATGGCTGCCTCCCCGGTTGCAGGCGCCGGGCATAGGCGCCGTGCAGCCGATTGGATTTCTGGCCCGAATTATAAGCCATACTGACGGACTTGCGCTCAGAACACTTCCGAAATGCCTTCCGGCGCGGGGATCTGTTTGAGCAGGCCGAGTTCGCCGGCCAGGCGTTCGAGTCTGGCGCGGGTGGCGGCTGTGGGCGGCACCAGCGGCAGGCGGACGCGATCTGTGCAGCGGCCCATCAGGTTGAGCACGGTCTTGACGGGACAGGGATTGGAGTCCCAGAAGTTGGCCTCGATCAGCCGCGCGTACCTGCGCTCCAGTTCGCGGGCCTCGGCCCAGCTGTTGGCGAGGGCGGCGCGGATCATGCGGCCCATCTCTGCCGGGATTTCGTTGGCGGCTACGCTGATCAGTCCATGCGCGCCGATGCCGATCGAAGCCAGGGCCATGTTGTCGTCGCCGCTGAAGATCTTGAATCCTCGCGGCAGGCTGTGAACCAGTTCGGCAATCTGGGGCAGCTTGCCGCTGGATTCCTTGATGGCCTGGATGTTCGGCGCCGCCTCGGCCAGCCGCACCACGGTCTCGGGATCGAGGTTCACCCCCGTGCGTCCGGGGATGTTGTAGAGCGCCACCGGCAGCGGGTTAACCGCCCTGGCCAGGGCCAGAAAATGCTGGAACTGCCCCTCCTGCGAGGGCTTGTTGTAGTAGGGATTGGCTGAAAGCACGGCGCTCACGCCGCGCACCTGGCGCAGCAGCCCGGCGTGCCGCACCAGCGTCCGGGTCGAGTTGTGGGTGCAGCCGGCCCACACCGGCACCCGCCCCGCCGCCGCCTCGGCCACAAGGCAAACCGCCAGCAGCCACTCCTCTTCATCCAGCGTGGCCGCCTCGCCCGTCGACCCGCAGGCCACCAAAAAGTCGATCCCCGAGTCGATCTGCCAGTTCACCAGCGCAATCAGCGCCGCTTCATCGATCGACCCGTCCGCCCGGAAGGGCGTAACGATAGCTGTGCCGCAACCTGTAGTTTCCATAATAAAAAAGTGTATAACGAACGGGCGGTGTCGGACCGCTTGGCGGACGAAATCCCAGGCCTAAAAAGCGAGCCTGGGCACCCGGCGCCCGGGCCTCTGCCCCTGAAACGAATGCAAAAAAGATTGCGTGCCGGGCATTCGGGGGGTATATTCTCTGGTGGCCGAGAAAGCAAAATGGTAATTCCGGCCTGATACAAACTCTTGGTTCGCATGGAGGGCAACATGCCGACGCGCACGATTTTTCTTAGCAGGCTGATCGGACTGTACTGCATACTCGCCGTACCATCCCTGCTCCTTCACAGACAAGCGACCGTGGATGCGATAGCAGGACTTCTTCACAACTCATCCATGATATTGGTGCTTGGTGTGATCACGCTGGCCGCTGGGTTGGCGATGATTCTTGCGCACAATATCTGGAGGGGTGGAGCGCTGGTTGTGGTCGTCACCCTTGTGGGTTGGTTAGTGCTGATCAAGGCCCTGCTCTTCCTGTTCCTGCCGCTCGGGGCGGAAGCGGAATGCATCCTGAGAGGGCTGCGCCATCCACAGCTTTTCTACGTGTGCATGATTCCTTCACTCGTTCTCGGCATTTACCTCACCTATGGCGGATTCTCATCTAAATCCCGTTCGCGAAGAGACGCATCCTAACCGGACAGTTGGGTAGCGATCCCGCGAAGTGAAGATTGTTGTGGGTCTGGAGGGAGAAGCCGGCTCAGACGGCATAGAAGAGGCGGCGGCGCAGGGAGTCGCCGGCTTCCTTAGAGTCAGTTCGCTCCTATCGGCATACTTTTGGCCAATCCTATTCTTGTAAACAGCAGGGGCGCAAGAAAGATGCTCACGATTCCCGCGGCGGTAAAGCGGACGTACTGCAACATAGACCCGAGCATGGCGAACTTGCCGGGGATCATACCGAAGGCCATATCAAGAAACAGCAACGCGCCTATCACCATGGCGATGGAAAGGAGATAGCGCAGCGTTTTGGCGGCGGCGTTCGAGCTGCGGGGATCGAAGTTCACCATTCTCAGCTCCAGCGGACGGGCAATGACGATGCCGGTCAGGAATCCGGCGGAGACTAAAGCCTCCCGCGGCTGGCCGTCGATGCGCCAGCCATTGACGGCAATGGTGAGCAGCCAGAGAGCCAGGCTCGCTGCAACCGCGATTCCAATCTGCTGGGTGTAAGAGAGCCGGCTCCATGCGGCGCAGATGGCTTCGGCGTATCTTATCCAGAGCAGGGCGACAGAGAGCCCGATCGCCCAGCCGATGAGAACGTCCTCGGCATAATGCACACCGAGATAAGGCCGCGACACACCTATAAGAACGATGGCCATGACTGCAATGACTCTGACGTAGCGGTTCCCGGCGCACGCATAGAGATAGGAATAGAACGCGGACGACGCCATGGCGTGGCCGGAGGGGGTTGAATACTCCGTGGCAAGCGCCGCGGCGCTCTGCGGCGATACGACCCACTTGCTGAGATAGGTTCCTTCGCGGATGAAAGGGCGGGGATTTTTGACGATGAGCTTCAATACGCCGTTGAGCGACGAGGCCAGCAGCACCAATACCGAAAGCCGGATAGCCAACTGCTTGTTCCAGGCAACATAGATCAGCGTGGCGACGAGGATGTAACCGCCGAAATCGCCGAAGAAGGTGGCGGCATGAAAGAACCTGGTGAGAAAGACAGTTCTGTGGTCGGCCAGGAACTGCATGAGAGCCATATTGAACGGCAGCGGAGACATGCTCTTACCCTCTTGCAAAGTGTATGCGCGGTGAAGCAGCGGGATGGGAACGAGCGCATGGCGCGGCCGGCCGCACAGGATCGATTGGCGAAGAAGACCCGCGCATCGAAAGCCCCACGCTCTCTTCCATTGGGAACCCCCTACAACTGGTCGAAGATTTCGCGGAAGTCCCATACGCCGGATTTTTGGGCTAACCACTCGGCGGCGCGGACGGCGCCGAGGGCTAAGCAGCGGCGGCTTTGGACGTCGTGCTTAAGCTCGAGAATGTCGTCTGGGCCGGAGGCGGTGACGATGTGCTCGCCTTTGGCGTCGCCTACGCGGTGGGATGTGATTTCCACCTTGGTTCCGGGCTGCGCTGCTTCGACGATCTGCCGGAGGGTAATGGCGGTGCCGGAGGGGGCGTCGAGCTTGGAGACGTGGTGGGTCTCAGAGATGGAGAAGGTATAGCCGTCGAGTTTGGCCAGTTCGGCGGTGAGGCGGAAGAGCTTTTGCACACCGATGGAGAAGTTGGTTCCGTAGAGCAGCGCGCCGCGCTTTTGCGCTTTGGACTTGATTTCTTCAAGATGGGCGTACCAGCCGGTGGTTCCCACCACGATGCGGCCGCCCAGCGCCAGCACGGCGCGCATGTTCTCTACCGCGGCCTCGGGGGCGGTGAAGTCGATGACCGCGTCCACGCCGGCCAGGGTGGAGGCGGTGAGGGCGGAGGCGTGTTCATTTTCTGTAATGTCGAGCGCGCGGACGTCGTGGCCGCGTTCACGGGCCACCTCGGCGACGAGGCTTCCGGTTTTTCCCCTGCCTAGAACTAGAAACAGCATGATGACCTCTTTTATAGCTGCTGGAAGCTGTCTAAACTTTGCGGGCCTCGACGTCGAAGATCGCGGGGTCGGGGTCCTTGAAGAAGGCCGCGTGCAGCGAGCGCACGGCCTCGTCGGCGTCGTCCTCGTCGATCATGAAACTCATGTTAATCTCGCTGGCGCCCTGCGAGATCATCCTCACATTGATGTGGCGGATGGCGCTGAATACCTGCGCCGCCATGCCGCTCTGCCCGCGAATGTCTTCGCCCACCATGCACACCAGCGCCTTGCGGCCCTCGTATTTCACGTCGGCCAGCTTGCTCAGATCGGCGGCGATGGCGGGGAGCTTTTCGTTCGAGTCCACAGTGAGCGAGACCGAGACCTCGCTGGTCGAAACCATGTCCACCGCGCACTGATGCTTGTCGAAGATGGCGAATATCTCGCTCATATAGCCGTGGGTCATCAACATGCGGCTGGCCACCACGTCGATGATGCTCAGCTTCTTTTTGACGGCGATGGACTTGAAGGGGCTCTTGCAGTGAGGCGCCAGGGAGGTGATGCGCGTGCCCTCGCAAGCGGCGTTGCGGCTATTGAGCACCAGCACCGGGATGTTCTTTTTTACGGCCGGCAGGATGGTGGCCGGATGCAGCACCTTGGCGCCGAAGTAGGCCAGTTCGGCCGCTTCCTCAAAGCTGATGACCTTCACGCGCAGGGCATCGGGGCAGACGCGGGGATCGGTGGTCATAATGCCGTCCACGTCGGTCCAGATCTCGATGGCCTCGGCCGAGAGCGCGCCGCCCACCAGGGCGCCGGTGAAGTCCGAGCCGCCGCGGCCGATGGTGGTGGTGATGCCGGCCTCATTCGATGCGATGAAGCCGCCCATCACCGGCACCTTGCCCAGGCTGGTGAGAGGGAGCAGCTTTTCCTGGGCGCGTTTGTCGATCACGGCGTCCAGCGGGACCGCTCTCTGGAATTGCGAGTCGGTGACGATGATCTCGCGGGCGTCCACGTGGACGGCGTCGATGCCGCGCTCACGGAAGGCCGCGGCGACGATGCGGCTGGAGATGCGCTCGCCATAACTGACGATCAGGTCGGAGATGCGCGGGGTGAGTTCGAGAATGGCCGCCAGGCCGCGGAGTATCTCGTCCAGCGAGTCGAATTTCTGGTCGATCAACTCAATCAACGCGGCGGAGTCGGCGGAGTTCTCGATCAGCGCGGCGGCGGTGTCGCGGTGGCGCGAGCGCAGACGCGTGCTGATGGCCATGGCGCCGGTGCGGTCCCCTTGCGCGGCAGCCGCGGCGGCGCGCAGCAATTGATCGGTAACCTTGGCCATGGCGCTGACGACCACCACGGGCTGCTTGCCCAGAGCCACGCGTCCGGCCACGATTGCCGCGGTACGGCCGATGGCAGCCGGGTCCTCGACCGACGTGCCGCCAAACTTCATCACCACCAGGCTCATGCGAATCTTCCCATTGTTCCTTGCCAGTGCTTCAAGCGCGTGCGGCAACCTCAACCACAGGTTCCAATTTGCCCAGACTTGCCAGCAGTTCGGCGTTCAGGATGGCGGCTCCGGCCGCTCCGCGAATCGTGTTGTGCGAGAGCACGGTAAACTTCCAGTCGAGCAGGCCGCAGGGGCGCAGCCGGCCCACGGTCACCGCCATTCCATTGCCGCGATTACGGTCGAGGCGGGGCTGGGGGCGATCGTCCTGCGGCGCCCACTCGATGGGCTGATCGGGGGCGGTCGGCAGTCCCTGTCCGGCCAGCGGACGGAACTCCGCCCATGCGGCCAGAATCTCTTCGCGCGTAGCCGTCTTTGCCAGCTTGATGCTGACGCTCTCGGTGTGGCCGTCCTCCACCGCAACGCGGTTGCACTGGGCGCTGATGCGCGCCGCGAGAGGCGTCACCGCGTGGCCTTCGAGCTTGCCCAGCAGCTTGAGGGTCTCGGCCTCCATCTTCTCTTCTTCGTTGCCGATGTAGGGCACGACATTGTCCAGAATATCCATCGACGCCACGCCGGGGTAGCCCGCTCCCGACACCGCCTGCATGGTGGTGACGAAGATCTGCTCGATGCCGAAGCGCTCCTCGATGGGCTTGAGGGCCATGACCAGGCCGATGGTGGAGCAGTTGGGGTTGGTGACCATGTAGCCGCCCGACTGCCGGCGCGAGGGCTGCTCCTCGATCAGGTGCAGGTGGTCGGCGTTGATCTCGGGGATAACCAGCGGCACGTTGGGGGCCATGCGGTAGGCGCTGGAATTCGAGACCACCGCGCAGCCGGCGGCGGCAAAGCGCGGCTCTAACTCGCGCGCAATGGCGGCGTCGAGAGCGGCGAAGATGATTTTGGGCGCGCCCTCGGGATCGGCCGGCGCAACGGTCATTTTGGCGATGCGCTCGGGCAGCGGCGTGTCGAGACGCCACTTTGCGGCCTCGCCGTAGGGCTTGCCGCTGGAGCGGTCGCTGGCCGCCAGCCAGGCGATCTCGAACCACGGATGGCGCTCAAGAATCTGAATGAAGCGTTGGCCGACCATTCCGGTCGCGCCCAGGATGCCGATTGGATATTTGGTTTTCATGGCCTATAGCATTTCTCGAACTGCTGCTGAATGATCCACCTCAGCCAAGTGGATTTTTCCTCAAGAAAAAATCCGCCTTTCACGGCACTTCGCGACTCATCGTGAATTCGAGAAATGCTCTGAACACTCCAGTGTACAGGAGGATGGGTGCGGCCCAGCAAATTGCCTGCGGGCGGGCACGGGTCAGCTTCCGAGTAGCCGGCGGCTCACCAGGTGGCGGCCGCTTCTGCGGTTGAGAGGGCAAACGCGATCCATCACGCCTTATCATCCCCATTTGCGCCGGTCCCCTAGGATGCGCCATTCCCCGCAGGCACAATGATAGGCGCATGGGGAGAGGTCGAGGCCTTTCTCGCCTCTACTCCACCAGTGGCGAAGGGTCCCGCACCACTGGTCAGCAATTTATTCAGAGTCGGGATATTCGCGCGTTGCGTTTCCACGAAGTCCACGCCCTCCGCCGTTAGTGTGAAAGCTGAGTTGTCCGCTCGGGTGATGTACCCTTTCTTTTGCAGATACCACAACGTGAATTCCAGATACTCGCGAGGAAACCCCATGCGCCCCTCGACCTCCATAAGTGAAACATCCGGGGTGGAAGGGCTTGTGCGGCGCCGAAAATATAGCAGCGCCAGCACCGCCAACCGCCGGTTCAACTCGCCCTCTATGTTATCCATAAAATCAATCGAAGAGGATAAGGGGTCAGCCTGGGGCGCCTCCTTTATGCTACCCGAATCGTATTCAGCGCGGCTCGCTGGATTGGACAATACGTCATAGGCTTGCTTCAACAGGAAGAACTTATCGGCATCGCCGGTCTCCGGGTTGTCCGGGTGAAGGCGGGCCGCCAGGAATCGATAAACGCGGTGGATTGTGTCGGGCTCTGCATTGGGGCTGATTTGGAGAAATTCGTAGTAATTCGAAACTTCCATTATGGCTCCTGGAGATACGCATCTCTCTCTAAAATCTGAATTTTCATTATAGTCTCTTCGGAGAGACGCTTCTCTCTCTCAGAACCTGTCTTAAAACTACCTGATGAACCATCGAAGGAATATGCGCGGAGCAGCGGATTCCGTAACTTAACGGCATGTATCCGAGCGATTTGACGCTTGAGCAGTGGGCAAGACTGGAACCTTTGCCGAAGGAGCCGCGCGGGGACCGTCGCGCCGGAGGCCGTCCTCGCAAGTATGAGTTGCGGCGGGTGGCGGCTCAACTTGCCGGGCCTGGGTGGGCGTCGCGGGGCGGGACAGGAAAGCCCGAAAAGACGCGGTGGCGGATCAGTTTCCGAGTCGCCGGCCAACCGGGCGTTGGCTGTTAAACGCCGAATTGGACTCAACATCTCGGTGAGCGCAATGCCCTGTTTGCGTCAAGTGAGACTCAGATTCCGGATTGCCCGTGATCCACGGGCGCTCAAATCTGCCAGAAGGAATAGGCCTCAACTCAGATAAATACCCAAGCAGGCAGCGGGCTTCGGCCACAACGCTCATTTCGGCCGTAACCGATCACTGGTAAGAGTGACGTGCATCACTGCGGACCACTGTTTGCCGAGATGTAGACTAATTCGGGTTTTTGAGGGGGGAAACTACCTGTGGGAAGCAGGAGGGAAGGCTTCGTGAGGGCGAGAACAAGGCTGAGACTTCCGGTTGCAGCGGGCGGCGGAGGCGAAGGAATTGCCGTGCATGGAAGGCGCGGTCGCGCGCGCGGAGGCAATGGGATATGAATTGGCGCGAAGAGTACAAGAAAAAGTGCATGGATGCAGCGCAGGCGCTGGAGGCGGTGCGCTCCGGCTCGCGCGTATGGATCCAGTCGGGGTGCGGCACGCCTTCGCCGCTGGTGGACGCGCTGGTGGCGCGGGCTCCCGAGGTGCGCGATGTGGAGATCGTTCACATGATGACGCTGGGGAGCGCGGACTATACTAAGCCGGAGTACGAAGGGCATTTTCGTCATCGCGGATTGTTTCTGGGAGCGAACGTGCGCGAAGCGGTGGCCGCCGGACGCGCCGACTACACGCCGATCTTCCTGAGCGAGATTGAAGGCCTGTTTGTGAGCGGCGCTCTGCCGCTGGATGTGGTGCTGATGCAGGTTTCGCCGCCGGATGCGCACGGATTCGTGAGCCTGGGAACGACGGTGGACTGCACGCTGACCGCGGCGCGCTGCGCCGGGGCGGTGATTGCCGAAGTGAATGAGCGGATGCCGCGCACGCATGGAGACACGTCCATCCATGTGAGCCGGATTTCCGCGATTGTGGAGACATCGCGGCCGCTGCTGGAACTCTGCGCGGAGCCTCCCTCGGAACTGCACCTCCGCGTGGCGCGCAATGTGGCCTCGCTGATTCCGGATGGAGCCACGCTGCAGACGGGGATTGGCGGGATTTCGGATGCCGTGCTGACGTGCCTGGAAGACAAACGGGACCTGGGAATCCATACCGAAATGTGCTCGGACGGCGTGATCGAGCTGATGGAATCGGGCGTCGTGAATGGCGAGCGCAAGTCGCTGCATCGGGGCAAGGCAGTGGTTACGTTTGTGCTCGGAACGCGGCGGCTGTTCGATTTCATCCATGAGAACGCGAGCTTCGAGTTCCGGCCGATTTGCTACGCTTGCGATCCGTTTGTGGTGGCGCAGAACGACAGAATGGTGGCCATCAACTCGGCGCTGCAGGTGGACCTGACGGGGCAGGTGTGCGCCGACTCGCTGGGGACCAAGCCTTACAGCGGGTTTGGCGGGCAACTGGATTTCATTCGCGGAGCGGCCCGCTCGAAGGGCGGCGTGCCGATCATTGCGTTGCCGTCGACGGCGCTGGGCGGCGGTGTGTCGCGGATTGTGCCGGTGCTGGAGCCGGGCGCGGGCGTGGTGACGTCGCGCGCGGATGTGCATTATGTGGTGACCGAACACGGAATCGCGTACCTGCATGGGAAGACGCTGCGCGAACGCGCCGAGGCGTTGATTGCGATTGCCGATCCCCGGTTTCAGGGGGAGCTGGAGGATTTCGCGGTGCGCTCGCACTACCTGGAGCGCAAAGCGGCAACGGCCGTGTATGCATGAGGGGTGGCCACACGCCGGAGAGGAGAGCGGGATGAGGGATGCGGAGAAGCGGGACCGAGGCTTGCTGCGGGTGGATGTTGACGAGTGCAAGGGCTGCGGGCTGTGTGTGGAAGCGTGTCCGCCGAAGGTGATCGGCATGAGCGAGCGGTTGAATCACTACGGTTATCGCACGGCAACCTATGCGGGCGCGGGCTGCACGGGGTGCGGAATCTGCTTTATGGTGTGTCCCGAGCCGGGGGCGATTACGGTTTTGAGAATCGTGCATCGCAACGCCGATGAAGGACACGGCGTCGAACCAGCCATTGTGGGAGCGAGCGAATGCGCAAGCAACTGATGAAGGGAAACGAAGCGATTGTGAGGAGCGCGATCCTCTCCGGATGCCGCGCGTTCTATGGGTATCCCATTACGCCGGCCAGCGAGATCACCGAGACGGCGGCGCTCTATATGCCGCGGGCCGGCGGAGTGTTCTTGCAGGCCGAGAGCGAGGTCGCGGCCATCAACATGCTCTACGGCGCTGCGTCGGCGGGTGTGCGGGCGATGACGTCGTCGAGCGGACCGGGGATCAGCCTGATGCAGGAAGGCATCAGCTACATGGCGGGCGCGGAGCTGCCCTGCGTGATCGCGGACATCACACGCGGCGGGCCGGGATTGGGGAACATTGCCGCCGAGCAGGGCGACTATCACCAGGTGGTGAAGGGCGGCGGCCACGGAAACTATCGGACCATCGTGCTGGCGCCGCATTCGGTGCAGGAGATGGCGGACTTGACGGCGCTGGCCTTCGAGCTGGCAGACCGCTATCGCAACCCGGTGGTGTTGCTGGCCGATGGATTCATCGGGCAGATGATGGAGCCGGTCGAGTTCCCGCAGACGGCCATCGCGCCGCGGCAGCCCGAGTATGCCGTGACGGGAACGGAGGAGACGCGCGGCAATCTGGTTACCTCGCTGCATCTCGACATCGATGATCTGGAGGCGCATCAGGGCCATCTGGAAGCGAAGTATCGCCGCGCCGAGAAGTGCGAGGTGCGCGCCGAAGAGTGGCGCACGGACGATGCGGAGATTGTGCTCACCGGTTATGGAATTATGGGCCGGATTCTGAAGGCCGTGGCGGCGGAGGCGCGCGCCGGCGGGCTCAAGGTCGGTGTGCTGCGCCCGATCACTCTGTACCCATTTCCGAAATTGCATTTCAAGCGGCTGGCCGAGAGAGCGCGCGTCTTCGTGGTGGTTGAAATGAGCAACGGCCAAATGCTGGAAGACGTTCGGCTGGCGCTCAACGGCGTCCGGCCTGTGGAGTTCCTGAGCCGCGTGGGCGGCAATGTGCCGTCGCACGAAGAGGTGCTCGGATTTGTGCGCGAGCAGGCGCGGCGAACCCTGCCGGCCAGGGAGCCGGAAGAGGAGCGAATGGCAAATGTCTAGCGAGATGGCTTCTGAATACGCGGTGTCGCACGGCAAGGCGAAGGCGTTCTACGAGCGCTATGAGCGCAAGGAAGAGCTGCAGCATCAGACGCACTTTTGCCCAGGCTGCGGGCACGGCCAGGTGCACAAGATGCTGGCCAAGGCCATCGATGAACTGGGCATCCAGAACAGGACGATTCTGGTCGGCCCGGTAGGCTGCGGGGTGTTTACCTACAACTACTTCGACGTGGGCAATATATCGGCCGCGCATGGGCGGGCGCCGGCGGTAGCCACGGGGGTCAAGCGGAGCAGGCCGGAGAGCATCGTGATCGGCTACCAGGGCGATGGGGATTTGGCGGCTATCGGATCGGCGGAGATTCTGCATGCGGCCAATCGTGGCGAGAATATCACGGTGATCTTCGTCAACAACGCCATCTACAGCATGACGGGAGGACAGTCGGCGCCGACAACGCTGCTGGGGCAGAAGACTACGACGACCCCGGACGGACGGCACACGGCCACCGAAGGGTATCCGCTGCACGTGAGCGAATTGCTGGCCACGCTGGAGGCTCCGGTCTACATCGAGCGCGTGGGCCTGGGAGACAACAAGCAGATTGCGCAGGCAACGCGCGCGGTACGGCGTACCGTGGAAAACCAGGTGCGCGGGCTGGGCTTCTCGATGGTGGAGGTGCTGTCGCCGTGCCCGACGATCTTCAAGATGACTCCGGTGGAGGCGCAGCGCTGGGTGCGCGATGTGATGGAGAAGACCTTTCCGCTGGGGGTGTTCCGCGATCGCACCAAGGATGCGCAACCACGGCAATTGCCTGAGGCGGGGCCGGCGCTCGAAGAGATTCCGCGGATTCTTGGCGTTGACATCGAGGGTTTGCCTGAAGGCAACGCGCACGCCATGGAACATGCGGCAGAAGAGTTGGACCTTCGCGTGCGGGTGGCGGGCTTTGGCGGGCAGGGAGTCTTGTTGCTGGGTGAAGTGCTGGCGGAGGCAGGACTGGACGCCGGGCTGGAGGTGTCGTGGCTGCCGTCCTACGGGCCGGAGATCCGGTCGGGCACTTCAAACTGCCATGTGCGTCTGGCGCGGCAGCCGATCGATTCGCCGCTGGTGACGCAGCCTACCGTGCTGGTGGCGATGAATGAGCCATCGCTCAGGAAGTTCCATTCGAGCGTGCGTCCGGGTGGATGGATTCTTTACAACGGGGAGACTTTTCCGTCCGATTGCGGGCGGGAAGATGTGCATGTGCTGGCGCATTCATTCACGCGCGTGGCCGATGAGCTGGGCGATGCGCGCGCGGGCAACATGGTGATGCTGGGCGCGCTGCTGGAGATCACGGCGGTGTTGCCTGAGGCAAGCATCGACGCTGCGCTGCGGCGGCTGGTCAAGAGTCCGAAATGGGTGGCGCTGGACGAGCGCGCGCTGGCGCGCGGGCGAGAGTTGTACAGAGAATCGCTGCAAGAGGTGGGCCATGAAAGCTGAAGCCGATCCGAACCTGATTGTGTATTTCGGAGGGCAGTATATGCCGCTCGGCGAGGCGCGCGTGGGGATCCTGACCCATGCCCTGCATTACGGGACGGGAGTGTTTGAGGGGATTCGCGCGCACTGGGATGAGGCCCAACAGGAGCTGTTTGTGCTGCGCCCCCTGGAGCACTATGAGCGCTGGAAGCAGAACTGCGGCATTCTGCGGATTGTCGTTCCGCCGTCGGCGGAGGAGTTGTGCGAGATCACTCTGGAATTGATGCGGAGGAATGCCTTTCGGACCGATGTGTATGTCCGGCCGCTGGCTTATAAGAGCGCGGAGCGAGTCGGGGTAAGCACCGACGATCAGGATGCCTTTGCGGTGATCGCGCTGCCCTTTGGCGATTACCTGCACGCCGACAAGGGACTGCATGCGGGCGTGAGCTCATGGCGGCGGATCGAGGACAATGCGATTCCGGCGCGGGCCAAGATTTGCGGAGCATACGTGAACAGCGCGCTGGCCAGCGACGAGGCGCGGCATTGCGGATTCGACGAGGCAATTCTGCTGAACGAGAGCGGTCATGTTGCCGAGGGCGCCACGTGCAACATCTTCATGGCGCGCAAGGGGAAGCTGATCACGCCTGCGGTGACGGAGAACGCGCTGGAGGGAATCACGCGCGACTCGGTGATGGAACTTGCGCAGCGGGAACTCGGCCTGCAGGTTGTGGAACGGGCGATTGACCGCAGCGAATTGTACGTATGCGACGAGTTGTTCTTCACTGGGACAGCGGTGGGCATTGCGCCGGTGGTGCGCGTCGATCATCGGCCGGTGAAAGATGGGGCGATCGGCGCTATTACGCGCGGGGTGCAACAGTTGTACTTCGATGCGGCGCGGGGACACATGCAGACTTACTTGAAGTGGCTGTTGCCGGTCTACCGATCGCGAAACACACGAGAGCAGGACGCGATTTAGCCCACGGAGATGAATGTGGGTTGAGCGGATGACGATGTGCAATGCGCGCGGTGGGCTGGTTCGGCAAAGGAGGAAAGACGATGCTCACGACAAAACTTGCAGATAACGCCTATGACGTTGCGCTGGAGAATTTCGATGCGGCAGCGGACGCATTGCAGCTCGACAACGATACGCGGGAGATGATCAAGTATCCCGAACGCGTGCTGACGGTGACAGTGCCGGTGCGCTTGGACGACGGGCATATTCACCGCTTTGAGGGCTACCGCGTGCAACACAGCATGGTGCGCGGGCCCGCCAAGGGCGGCATCCGCTACCACCCGCAGGTAACGCTGGATGAAGTGAAGGCGCTGGCCACATGGATGACATGGAAGTGCGCGGTGGTGAATATTCCGTTTGGCGGCGCCAAGGGCGGAATTACGTGCGATCCGAAGCGCATGTCTCCAGGCGAACTGCAGCGCATGACGCGGCGCTACACGAGCGCGATTCTTCCCTTGATTGGGCCGGAGCAAGACATACCCGCGCCGGACGTGTACACGAATCCGCAAACCATGGCGTGGATTATGGACACCTATAGCATGACCAAGGGGTATCCTATTCCCGGCGTGGTGACAGGAAAGCCGATCAGCCTGGGCGGATCGCTGGGGCGCAACGAAGCAACCGGCCGCGGCGTGTTCTACACCATCCAGAGCGCGTGCGAGCACCTGCGGCGGCCGTTGAAGGGCGCCACAATAGCGGTACAGGGCTTTGGGAACGCCGGTTCGATTGCGGCGCAACTGCTGCATGAGGCGGGAGCGAAAGTCATCGCGGTGAGCGATTCGACCGGCTGCGTTTACAACCGGAACGGATTGAATATTCCGGAGCTGATTCTTCTGAAGGCCCTCAGCGGGCATGTGGAAGGATTTCCGGAAAGCGAGGCAATCAGTCCAGCCGAGTTGCTGGCCTTGAAGTGCGACATCCTGGTGCCCGCGGCGCTGGAGAACGCGATCCACGCGGAGAATGCATCCGCGGTGCGTGCGACGATGATTGCCGAAGCAGCGAACGGACCTCTGACCCCGGCGGCAGACAGGATTCTGGAAAGCAAGGGAGTATTCGTGATTCCGGATATCCTGTGCAATGCCGGCGGAGTGACGGTCTCGTACTTCGAGTGGGTGCAGGATGAGCAGCACTTGTTCTGGGAGGCGCAGGATGTCTACAACCGCCTGGAACACGTGATGAAGACTGCTTTCCGGGATGTGCTGAAGATCCATCTGGAAAAGAAGGTTCCGATGCGCATTGCCGCGAACATGCTCGGCATTGGGCGCGTGGCTGAGGCTGTGCAGCTCCGGGGCATCTATCCATAGATGGCGGCGAGATTATAGCAATTCCCGCTTCGGAGTTCACAGGGACTTAATCTCCTTCGGCATAGCGGGATTGCTGTCCGCAGCTATCGCTTTCACTTTTTTGCCGGCGATCGCTCGATGAGGGCGTCCGGGACTTAGGACAGAACATCCCACACCTTCCCTGGCCCTATCAAGCGGGAAACTGACTTTACGGCAAAACCAGAGATACTGTGTTCTGTTGAGATTATTTCAAGGTCGCCGCTCCCTCATGGCCGCGTCGACTTGAGTGTTGCGGCTTTGGGATACATCATCTCTGGTTTTGCGATAGCGCCTTGCGCGCGCTTCCCCTGACTGGGTATCTTTGTGAGCAGATTGAGCAATTCCCGGAAAGACATTCATGGACGTTCTAAAACAGCTTTTCGAGCAGCATTACCGGTTGCCGGCCGAAGACGTGCGACCGCTTCAGGGGCAACTCGGCGGCTCGGGGCGCGCCATCGTCCGGCTAGCCGGCGGGAATTTGAGCGCCATCGGCATTCTGTATCCCATACGGGAGGAGAATGTCGCTTTTCTTGAGTTCTCCAGGCATTTTCGCCGCCACGGGCTGGCGGTGCCGGAGATTTATGCGGAGGATTTGAGTCAGGGCGCCTACCTTGAAGAAGACCTGGGCGACACGACACTCTTCGAATTTCTCGGCGGAAACCGTGCCGGCGAGGTCATCGCTCCGCAGGCGATTGAAGCGTATCGCAAAGTGGTGGCCGTGTTGCCGCGTTTTCAGGTGGAGGCAGGCCGCGATCTGAATTACAAGGTCTGCTATCCGCGCGGCCGCTTCGATCGCCAGTCCATCGCCTGGGACCTGAACTATTTCAAGTATTATTTTCTGCGGCTGGCCGGCGTACCCTTCAACGAACAGGCGCTGGAGCATGATTTCACCCGCTTGACGAAGTTTCTGCTGGGCGCCAACCATGATTATTTTCTCTATCGGGATTTCCAATCGCGCAATGTCATGCTGCGCGACGGGCAGCCGTTCTTTCTGGACTACCAGGGCGGCCGCAAAGGCGCGCTGCAATACGACATCGCGTCTCTCCTCTACGATGGCAAGGCCGATCTGCCGCCGAAGTTGCGCCAGGAGTTGCTCGACTACTATCTCGACTGCCTTGGGAGTTTCATCGACTTCAAGCGCGAAGCGTTCATGGAGCACTATTACGCGTACGTTTACGTGCGCATCCTGCAGGCCCTGGGAGCCTATGGTTTCAGAGGGTTTTACGAGCGCAAGGCGCATTTTCTGCAGAGCGTGCCGTACGCGCTGAAGAATCTGCGCTGGCTGGCGCAAGCCGTCAAGCTGCCTATCGCCCTGCCGGCGCTGATGGACGCCCTCCAGGCCATGTCGGCCTCGGAGAAACTGCAAGGTCTGGCTTCTTCCGCAGAGGGGTTGACCGTGCGGATTTTCAGTTTCAGCTTCCACCGGCCAATGCCCACCGATGAGGCCGGGCACGGCGGCGGATTTGTCTTCGATGCGCGGAGCCTGCCGAATCCTGGGCGGGAAGAACAATTCAAGACGTTGACTGGCAAGGACGCGACGGTAATCGAGTATTTGAATCGCGAGGCAAGCGTGCACCAGTATCTTGCCAACGTTCTGTCGCTGGTGGATGCGAGCGTGAGCGAATACCGGCGGCGGGGCTTCAAGAACCTCATGGTGTCGTTCGGCTGCACCGGCGGCCAGCACCGCTCGGTGTATCTGGCGGAGCAACTGGCGAAGCATCTGCGCGGCACGAGCGGGGTGGAAGTGGCCGTCCGGCATATCGAGCTGGAAAAAACCGATCCGGAAAAGATGGACAAATGAAGGCGATGATTCTGGCCGCTGGCCTCGGCACGCGTCTTCGGCCGCTCACTAACGACCGGCCGAAGGCGCTGGTGGAGGTTGCCGGGCGCACGCTGCTGGAGATCGCGCTCTGCCGCTTGCGCGCCTTTGGCGTGCGCGAGGTGATTGTCAACGCGCATCATTACGCAGAGATGATTGTCGATTACTTGAAGGCCAACGATAACTTCGACATGCGGATTGATGTCTCTCGCGAGGAGGTGCTGCTGGACACGGGCGGCGGCTTGAAGAAGGCCGCGCATTTCTTTCTTGATTCCAGCGGGAGCTTGCAAGAGCCATTTATTTTGCACAACGTCGATGTCATCAGCATGATCGATCTGGGGCGTATGATGCGGTTTCACACGGAACAGGACGCGCTGGCCACGCTGGCTGTTCAAGACCGGGAGAGTTCACGCTATCTGCTCTTCGACGAGAAGGGCCAACTCTGCGGCCGTCGCACCGGACGCGCCGCGAAGGCAGAACTTGAACCGGCTGAATTAGTGCGGAGTGCCGCAGAGACGCATGCGCTGGCCTTTTGCGGCATCCACGTCCTCTCTCCCCAAATCTTCGCGAAGATGAGAGACGAAGGCGCTTTTTCCATCATCGACACTTATATGCATCTCGCCGCCCAGGGAGAAAAGATCGTCGCCTTTCGCGCGGATGAATGTTCTTGGCGCGATCTCGGCCGGCCGGAGAGCATCCTGCAAGCCGCCCAGGACATGGGCAGCGGAAAGTACTCCGAAAGTTGACGCAGCAGTGCCGTCCTAAGTTGAGAACTGTGCAAGCAGCCTGGGTCGAGATTTGTGGCCGGGGTAGGAGAGCGGGCGAAGGGCGGACCGCCTGCCGATTGGAGAGAATGGCGCTGGAAGGATATTGCCAGCGCCTTCCGGAATCTAGGGTGGTGAGTCTGAAATTTGTCGCAATTTGAGAACCCAAACCACAGGTCCCCTTCGGCTACGCTCGGGGCAGGCTTTCGACTGTGTTGGGCGCAAAAAACGCGCCCAACTCCGCTCAGGATGACAGCATTTTTATAGAAAGAACTTTTGACTCAGGACACTAGGGCCGCTTCGATCCTAACCGCTGATCCATTCCCTTGATGAGGGAATGCTGGAACCGAGGCTCGACCGTTTGCGCCAGCAGGAGCGCCTTCCGGTAATAAGGGAGCGCTTCCTGCGGACGGCCGCTGGCGTCCAGCGCCTTGCCCAAGGTGGCGTTGACGTTAGCCGAATCGGGCGCCAGGGCCTCGGCTTGCTGTGCCTCCGCAAGGGCTTCCGCAACTTTGTTCTGCGCCAGCAGCAGGCCCGCTTTTTGCCCATGGCTCAGAGCGGCGGCGAGGGGAATGTCGAAGCGCCCATCATAGACGAAGACGCCGTAGTCGATGACCGCCGCGGGCTTGAGCTGCTTGAACTGTTCGTACGGATTCAACGGGCCAGGGCCGAATTCGAAGCCGGACAGGACGCCGGCGCTCATGAGAACCGGGCCATCGATCACGGGCGGCACATCGTGCGGACCATCGAAATAGAGCGAATCGGCGGTAATCAGCGGCTGGCAGGGAATGCCGTAATAGCTGTAGTCCGCAACACCTTCGCCGAAGTAGGCAAACCAGCAGTCTTTGATGCCGTGCGCGTCCAGGTAGCTCTTCACGGACTTCAGTTGCTGGCCCCAATCGGAGCTGGAATCGCTGAGCAGATCGTGGACGGCCGAAGGGCCTCCAGCCGCCTCGTTCGCATAGGCGATGTAGGCCGGGAAGGCGCGCACCACCGAGACGGCCTGAAACAACAGGAGCACGACGATCGCGTAGAGCCAGCGGCGATCCCTCTGGATGAGCCTCCATGCTGCTCCGGCAATCAAAACGGAGAGAAAGACATAAATGGGAAGGACGTGCCGGACACCGATGTTCATGCCTGCCGCCATGGCGAAGGCCATATAGATTGCCGCCGGTACTGCCAAGTACACAACTTCGCGCCGGGCGCGGAGCCTGCGCGTAGCGATCGCCCACATGGTGATTCCGAAGAGGATCAGGAACGTGAGGGTGGACTTGATGACCATGGCGATGGGGAAATAAAACCAGACCGGATGCGGGTAGATGGTTCCAAGCAGGAAGCTGGTAAACGCCTTTGACTGAAAAAGGACGTGGGCGAAGCCGTAGATGTAGGACTCGGGAAGCAGGTGCAGCCTGGCTGCGGCAGCGAGCACGTCTCTTTCGGCAGGACTTGGAACGCGACTTAGCTGCGCGGCAAAAGACGGATTAAGGCGCAGTCCGTCTTCCCGCGCGGCGTAGCGGAAGCCGTAAGACGCCCACAGGACGCCAACGGAGAGAACTACGATGGCGACGAGCGCCGCCACGAAGCGAAGAGAGCGCTTTCCAAGGCCAGCGGCGGCTTCCTGGCGTGGAGGAGCTTCGAGCCAAAAGACTTCAGCGATGGCCAGCAAAAACAACATGGGAAAGAGCAGGACGGTGCTGTGCTTTGAAGCCAGCGCCAGCCCGGCCACCAGACCGACAAGCGCCAGCCGGCATTTGGATGGCGACTTTACATACCGGTAGAACGCATAGATCGAGCAAAACATGAAGCAGGCTCCGCCAGCGTCGGTCGTCAGCAGCGCCGAATGAGCGAGCAGCGTCGGATCGAAGGCGATGAGCCCGAGAGCGATGAGCCCAGCACCGGCGCCGAACATTTCCCGAGCGGCCAGGAAGACGATCAGGGCCAACAAGATGGTGATCGCAGAGGTTGCGAGGCGAACGCGGAACAGGATCGTGTCGGCGTCATTGCTGAACAGAAATTCCCGGCCTCCAACCGCCTCCTCAAGCCGGTAAGGGCGGTTCTGGAGGGGAGGCATTCTCAACTGCATATTCAGCAGCGGAAGGGCGCCGAGAAACTTGATCAGCGGCGGGTGCTCGGGGTTGAGCCCGAAGTCGCCATGCTTCGCCTGCATGTATGCGGAGTAAACATGATCCGGTTCGTCCCAGGTGGCGGAATTCAATCGCGCCATCAGGGCGAACTGCAGAAAGATGACTGAAAGCAAAGCTATGACGGCGCCGGCAAGGGCGAAGCGGCGGAATCTCGTATCAGGTCTGTTCATGGACAGGATTGACTCGTAACAAGAGAACCAACAATTATCTCATCAGCAGCAAAGCAGGCGGTCAAATCTTTTGTTTGTCTTGCAGTTCAGAGCTAGTTGACCGTCCCGGGCGGATTTAGAAGCGATCCCGTCCTCTGATTTAGCGGTTATAGCTCCAGTTTGCGCCGCTGGGCAAAGCAACCGCGGGTCCTTCGACTGTTCCTTCGCAACATTCAGCGTCAGGGCCGCTCAGGTTGAAAGCTTTTCGGTTGTACACTCGTTTTGGGCCGGATCCAATGGCGCAATGGACGCCTTCAACAGCAAAGGCCGCTCCCGATGGGAACGGCCTTTGTCGTTGGGTGAACCAAGGTGAAAAAGATCAGTCTCCGGCGACCAGATCGGCTTCTCTCTGCTCGACCGGCCTGGCGGGGGTGATCGAGTCCAGGCGAACCAGGCCCTCGACCGGCTTCTCGCCCAGAACATGCTCGCGATACAGCTTGGCCATGCGGGCGTTTTCCGCGGCGTCCACAATCTGCTTGGTGTCGCGGGCGCGCAGCTTCTCTTCGCGGGCGTTCTTGGCAATGCCCAGATCGTCCAGCGCGTGGTTGGCCTCGGAGTTCACATGCTCCATGTTCAGCGCCAGGTCGTGGCCCACATGGGTCATGCCCACCTTCTTGCCGCCGGCAAAGATCTCATGCCGGCCGTGCTCCTCATACCACTTGGTGAGGGTGGCCGTCATGTGCATCTTCTCGATGATGTTCCGCCAGCCGACGCCCGTGTTGTAGGCGCAGAAGCTGATCTCGCCTTCCTGCGTGGCGTAGGGAATGATGCACTGCTCGGTGCGGCGGAAGTCGTAGTTGAATAGGTCCTGGAACCACATGCCGGCGATGAACAGGAAGTTCCAGCGGTCCTGGCGGCGCTTCTTGATGTCTTCCAGCGTACGGTCGCCCTTCACGCTGCCGTAGTTCTTGCCGGTGGCGTTGAAGGTCTTGTCCATCTTCTTCATCATGTCGGTGATCTTGAAGTGGGTGGGCGCCTGGAAGGGATCGTAGTTGCGCAACAGCGCCAGGCCGAAGCCGATCAACGAAAGCCACTTGCCGCGGGCCGCGTCGTTGACCTTGGCCAGGTCCTTGGCCACCTTGTCCATGTTCAGGAAGGCGGTGACGGGCACGGCTTCCTTGGTTTCCTTGTCGATCATCAGCGCCATGCCGATACCGCAGTTGGGATGGCAGCCGCAGGAGAGCTGGCCCCACTCGGCGCCGGGCCCGTGAATCATGTCGGCCCAGTCGGAGAAGGTGCTCATAAAGCTGATTGGGAACCAGTCGCGCTCCGGCTCGCCGATGCCACACTGGCTCTTTACGTCGTGCGCCATGTGGCTGAGCGTGTAGCGCTGCGCGATGCGGCGTTCGTCGCTGATGTCCTCGTCGCGGCCGGTAAAGCTGACCGGCTGGAAGCTGAGGAAGCTGATCGTCTTGGGATTGTCGAGGGCGAACTGGATGATGCGGCCCACCTGCTCGTTGTTGATGCCGTTGATGATGGTGGTCACCGGAACGATTTCGACGCCGGCTTCGTGCAGGTTGTTGATGGCCTGCAGCTTCACGTCGAACAGGTTGCCCACCTTGCGGTGCGAGTTGGCCGCGTTGCCGATGCCGTCGAACTGCAGGTAGACATAGCGCAGGCCGGCCTCAGCGGAGGCGCGGCACAGCTCCTTGCTCTTGGCGAATTCAATCCCATTGGACGCTGCCTGCACGCTGTTGTAGCCCACCTTGCGGCTGTAGGCCACCGCGTCAAGGAAGTAAGGCGAAAGCGTCGGCTCGCCGCCGGAGAACTGCACGCTCATCTGCCGCTTCGGCTTGATGGTGATGGCGTTGTCGAGCATGGTCTTGATCTCGTCCCACGTCAACTCGTGGACGAAGCCTACCTGGTTGGCGTCCATGAAGCAGGGATCGCACATCATGTTGCAGCGGTTGGTCAGATCGATGGTCAGCACCGAGCCGCGCCCGTGGGTCACGGTCGAGGTGCCGTGGTGGTGGAGCTTGTCGTCCCCCTCACCGTGGGCGCGCATGTCGCGTCCGGGGAAGCTCTCTTCCAGGTGCTTGAAGAAGGCCGTATCGATCGACATCACGTCTTCAAAATGCCCGTGCTTGGGGCAGTCCTTCACCATCAGGATCTTGCCGTCGCGCTCGATGATCTGCGCCTTGATCTCGCCCACCTTCTCATTGAGCAGGACTTCGTGGGGCAGCTTGCCGTCCAGAATCTGCTTGCGAATCTCGGGCACGCACTTGGGACACAGCGAGTCCGTGGTGCGCGGCCAGCCCAGCGGCGGCTTTTCCTTCTGCCAGCTCTTCTGCAGCGGCTTGTCGCTCCACTTGGGCGTAAATGACGGGTTCGGGCTGATGCGGTTCAGCCGCTCATAAACTACCCATGCTCCCCTGGCCACATAGACGGCGGCCTTCTCGGCGTACTTAATCGCTTTGGACATGGTGTTGCGGTCTCCTCGAAGAAATTGGTGGCCTGCGGCGGTCTCTCGCCTGGCTCAGATTCGCGGTTCCCGGCGGGAATCCGGAGGCTGACAGTGCAGTGCTAGGGTAACCGGGGGCCCCGGTCAACCCAAACCCGGAACAGCGAACGGCGGAATACTCTGTTGAACGGTCAATAGAGGACACCGAACGGCGTCATCCCAAAGCTGCATCCGGGGTGCGTTGGAGCCGGGTGGACCCTCCAAAGGGGCCACTTCAAGGCAGTATTCCTCCTGAACAGCCCTTGATCCCCCGGAACAATGCGAGGCCCCGGAAAACCTTGCCACAAGCCGACTTATCGTTACCGATCACGCCGGCTCTCGGTCATCGTAGGAAATTCAGCAGTCTCTTCTTCAGTTCTTCCTGAGTTCTAATCTCACACTCCCATACAACAAGCGGTTTCCATCCGTTGGCCACTAGCTCTTCGATGTTCCTCACGTCCCTCGTGCGATTGCGCTCAAGCTTCGGTCCCCAGTATTCCCGATTCGACTTTGGAATATTGCAGCCTTGCAATCTTTGTGTGCGTGCCAGAAGCACCCGTGTACGAAGATAACCTTGCGCCGCGATGCAAATACGAGATCGGGCTTGCCTGGGAGGTTTGCCTTGTGCAGCCTGTAACGGTAGCCCATTTTATGGACCAAATGGCGCACCGCCAATTCAGGACGCATGTCCTTGCTGCGGATAGCGCGCATATTGGCACTACGATCCATCATGATTGCTGGAGAGACGCTCGGATGGCGTTTTCGTACACCTGCGGAGGCGGCAGATTGCTCGGCGCGGTAAATGCGAGCGCCACCTGATCGATAGTTGTTGTAAATTTCCCAACGCTTGTAAGATCACGCCGCTGCCCCGCAGGCACCTCGGGGCCAATGTCGTACCACATGATAGTCAAAGAGCCGGGCTGAATTGGATACGGCCTGAGACCGCCGCCTAACCTCTCACCGATCTTGTGATAAACAGGTGTCGGACAGACGAAGAAAAGGCCCTTCTGGCGGAGGGAGCAGGGGCCTTCAGGCCCCTGAATACAGGTCTGCAATAAAAGTGGCTTCAGCCACGGACTTTTCGTTTATGCCATTTCGGATGTCCGATTCATTTCTACGGAGGGAGCAGGGGCCTTCAGGCCCCTGAACGAAGGCTTGCAAGAAGAGTGGCTTTAGCCACGGGCCTTTCGTTTATGCTACTCAGATGCGGTTCGCGCCCCAACAAACTCGGACGTATCTCGTCACCGCAGTGACAGCGCAGCGCCGCAGCCTTTTTCAGGTCGCGGCCACGGCGGAATTGCTCGAGCTGACTATCCTCGACTATCGGAGTCAGGGGAGATTCCTCTTGCATGCGTTCGTCATCATGCCGGACCATTTCCACGCTCTGCTCACGCCCGCTCCGGATGTTTCGCTCGAAAAGGCCATGCAGTTCATCAAGGGCGGCTTCTCTTTCCGCATGAAGAGCAAGCTCGATGTGTGGATGCGCAGCTTTAACGAGAGCCAAATCATGACCAAAGACAAGTTCATGAATTGTGTGCTGTATATCGAGCAGAACCCCGTTCGCCGGGGGCTTGTATCAACGCCGGAAGCCTATCCCTTCAGCTCGGCTGCCCGTGGACCGTTAGACCCCATGCCTCTCCACATGCAGGGCTGAGCAGACTGCGGGAAATGAGGCCCGGGCCTAAAGGCCTCCAATTCATTCGCCGCATCCAGGGGCCTGATGGCCCCTGCTCCCTCCGGAGAAAACGGAAACGGTCACCAGTGAACAGGTGCTAGTTTGAATTCAATAAGACGGCGGACCACACCTAATGCGCGGTCAATAACCAATGAGCAGAATGCCCTTCAAAGGGAGTTGTAGTCGCCCGCTTACATAAAGCGTCTCAAGAAAGCTCTCAACTTTGGCAAAGTCGTCCGAGCCGCGATATGTGTTGCGGACAGCAATCGCAAGATGAAGAACGTCGTGCATCATGCACGCCTGGAAAATGTCCTTGAGAAACTGATTGTTGTCAACGGCCCGGCCCGCCTCGACTTCAAGCACCCAGCCCACACTGACGGCATGGGCATCGGCATTGAAACACTTCAGTACTTTGCCTTTGCGCCCAAAAAGCACAGGGACAACGATTTTGTCATCGGCGGATTTCCCTTTCTCGACCCGGAATCCGAGCTTTTCCAACCCTGGTCGGAGACGCGCCATAACCGTGTCGCTATGTTGGTTCAGAGTTTTAGTCGAATCGATTGTGTCGGTGATCTCTTCGAACAGTGCCACAATAAAAAGGCCAAATTCCGGCGGAGGCGACGACTTCGGGAAGTAGACCCAGTTAATCATTATGGTTTCTCGCTGAATTCGCCGAATTTCCCCTTGCGTCCGCATGACCCACACTTGGCAGGCGCATCGTCATCGTACCAAGTCGAGCCGTCTTCTGCGTCCTCTGTCCCGCTGTCATGTAACAGAACCCGCATTGAGACTAGGACCTCAAACGGGCCGTACGATCCACACACTGGGCAGCGCTTCCCCTCCAAACAATTGACGTTGGGGCTAATGCTTGGCTGATTAGCGGCTATCACAATGAGGCCTCCTCCCGAAAACGGACATAGTCTTTGAAGAGTCTATTCCTCGGGTCGGTGAGAAACGGCTCCGGCGCGTTGATTGAGAACCCTTGGCATGGAGGGCCACCCACAAGCACATCTAGATCGCCCTTGTTGATTTTCAATTTGGAGCGGATTTCGGCTGCCTTCACCTTTTCAATGCTGCGGCAGTCCGCCCAGGTCCCCGGGTGATTGTACGAGAATGTGCTTATAGCCTCCGGCATAAAGTCATTGGCATAGAGGCATCTGAAGCCGGCTTCCCGGAAACCCTCAGTGATGCCGCCCGCTCCGCAAAATAAATCAATTGTTGTCAGGGGCGGGGTTTCCTTAATTCTTGAGCGTGAATCTCTGCGATCCGGGAAGACCAGTTCGAGTGCTGCCTTGGTTCTCCTCATTGATTACCTCGATGCCCAAATTGGAGGGGCGACTTTTGCAGAGTGTAGCGCTCAATGGCCTCGCGCTCATCCTATACTATGGCGACGCGGGGTTCAAGCGCGCTTCATGTACCGCTTTGATACCGTATCCCGATTTGGCGTGGCCCACGCATCGCTGGTTTCCTGCCCGGAGAACAAACCGAGCCTCACCACTGGGTCGTTTGTTAATCCAAAGGTGGGAGATCGAGAATCTCGATCCATACTTCCCCGTTCTGCCGCGCCGGTCTGGTGCCTGCCAATTTTCGGAATGGGGGATTCCCGCAGACTAGCCACACTATAAGGAAGTCTGGCACGATTCGTCCCCATAAACGCCCTTCTCGCCGGTAAACCCTCTGGGACCGGCAGATCGGAATCTACAGCCCCGGAGCGTACCGCACTCCATCCTCGGCGGTTAAGCGCCGAGTACGAAGGCGGTTCCACAATTGCTGTACCCGGCAGTGACCGCCGCCAGAGTCGTTTTCCCTTCCCAAGCTGGATGCGCGCTGGCTTTTGCAGAAAATTACCCTCCCTGAGCGCACAATCGCTTCATGCTGCCCTTCAAAACCTGTGCAGGCCGAAACGAACTTACGAGGGTAGTAGCTGGAAGCAAATAGCTCCGTCAACCCGCCCCTAACCCCTTTGCCATCAAGATTCTGCAAACAACCCCAGCAGAATCAAGAATTTAGAACGAAGCCCTCCCTGCGTCCCATTGAAAACAAGGAATTTCCTCACAGAGACGGGGTGGGGATAGGGAGAGTACCGAAATGTGTAACGAATGTCGCCACATCATGCCGCACGGCTCAAAATGCCGCGCGCCCGCCCTCCGCGGCAAGCCCTATTGCTACTTCCACACCCGCCTGCACCGCTTCGCCGCGGCTCCGCCCCGCGCCCAGGGCGAGCCCCTCAAGCTCCCCATCCTGGAAGACCGCAGCGCCATCCAGCTCGCCCTCGCCCAGATTCTCGACGCCCTGGGCTCCGCGCGGCTCGACCCGCGCCACGCCGGCCTCTTTCTCTACGCCCTCCAGATCGCCTCCCAAAATGTCGACCGCAATGTGGACATCGTCCCCATCACAGCGGTGCACTCCATCACCCGGACCTCCGCTGGCGATGAGCTGGGTCCGAAAACCCCCACCTGCCCGTATCCGTTCAAATGCGCCACCTGCGACGTTGCTGACGGCTGCCCGGACTACGAGCCCGAAGAAGAAGACGAGGAAAACTGAGCTTGTCCCGGCCGTCCCGGTACAGTAATCCGTGATGAGCTGAGGCTCAAACAGCCCTTCCTGACGCCGATCGCGGGACAAATCTTCTGAGAATTCGCGACTCAGGCCCCCGCCTCACGGCGACCCCGTTGCGGGGGGCCTGTCTACCTGATTGATAATCCGCTGGATGACCACGATCAGGACGTGGATGTTGGCGCCACGCCGGGCAGGGACTCGGTTCCCGTATTGACCATTGCGGCACCTTCGCCGCTTCCGCCATTGACGCGCCGCGCCGCGCCCCACAAACTTAGAGTAGTGTTACTCGCCAGAAGTTACTGGCCGGAGGCTACTCCCATGGGCACTTATCCCCCTTACGGTCCCGGTGCGGGCGGCGTGGGCCGCCGCATCGAAGAGGCCATCGAACTGATCGAAATGGAACTGCGCCACGCCGCCGCCTACGTGAACGACGCCGTGATCCCGCAGGTCCGCAGCGAGTCGATCTCCGCCATGCGCAAGGCGGCCGATGCGCTACGCAATTTCGCCGACCGCCTGGATAAGCAGCCTGTTCAGCCTCCACAACCGCCGCCGCCGAATAAGGGCTCGCGCTCCTGATGACCGGTGCTCTGCAAAACGCGCGGCGCGCGGCCGCCTGGGCAGCGTTGGCCCTGGGCCTGCTGGCTGCCTCCGGCTGCGGGCATAAGCAAGCGGTTGCCCCGTTGCCCGCGCCGCAAGCCGCGCCACCCCCGTATCAAACTCAGGCACAGGCTCAGGCCTATCCCTCTGCGCCGGCGAAACCGGCACCGGGACGGATTGCACCCACGCCCGCGCCGCGGGGCGGGGTCAGCGACGAAGACCTCGACTATGTCAACACCCACAGGCCCATCCAGACCGAGGAGGGCATGGCCACCTGGTACACCGCGCCCTACAAGGGACGCCAGACGGCCAACGGCCAGGTCTTCAGCGACCGCGCCCTGACCGCCGCGCACCGCACCCTGCCCATGGGTTCGCTGATCGTGGTCACCAACCTCAGTACCGGCCAGTCCAGCGCCATGCGCATCACCGATCGCGGCCCCTTTGCGGACGGCAAGATCATCGATCTCACCATCGCCTCCGCCAAAGCCACAGGCATCTACAGGGTTGGCTCGGCCCGCGTCCGTCTGGACGTCTACCGGACCCCCAAACCCATCGAAACAGGTGGCCGCTGGTGCGTGCAGATCGGCGCATTCCATAGCGAACACCAGGCCATAAAGCTCAAGGAACAGCTCCTGCGCAAGTACCCCAGCTCCAATGTGATCGAGTTTCCCGGCCAGGACAGCTACTGGGTTCGCATCCGCCCCCAGGGCGACAACCGCGAGCAGGCCGAATTCATCGCCAGCAAACTGCGCCCCATCGAGGGCGAAGCGTTTTTGACACGGCTGGACTGAGACCGAAAAAGAGGTGATGTATGATTTTGGCTGGTCGTGATACCATTTCTGCACAATCGGAAGAAGCCTCCCTCAAGTTTTGAAAGCGGACCGACGATGAAAGAGTTGGAGTACAAGCTCCAAAGTCAGAAATTGGATGCAAGGTTAAGACTCGGCCTTGCTCTGATCAAATACGCGACATTGTCCTTTTGCGCTTGGATGCTGGTTCCCGCTATGGAGGCCTTCGCCGGAAAGACTACACTGGCGAGTTTTGGCGTTTACCTGTTTGCCGATCTTAAAGCAAATACGGTCTTTAGCCATGTCGTAATGGGAATTCTTGGTCTCGGGGGTGCCGGTTATGGTCTGCGGGAGAGGTCGCTGAAGCGAAAAGAGATCAAGAGGCTGGGAAACCGCGTGGTAGAAGTTGAGAAGAGGTTGGATCCAAATCGCACTTCGAGCGGTCTAACAATTGACGGCAGGAGCCGTCCCGAGGATGAGCCATGAACCCTGTAATCTACGAACAAATCATGTCGTTATTGGGGCTGATTGCTCTTTGGGTGTTCTGGTATTACTTGTGGAAGCCGCAGCGCATCGACATTTTTCGTCAAAAGCTGTTTGTCCTGAGGAGCGATTTGTTTGATCTGGCCGCGAATGGCGCGGTTCCGTTCGATCATCCTGCCTACACGCAATTGAGGCTTCTGATCAACGGGCTGATCCGGTTTGCTCATAGAGCTTCGCTTCCCACCCTGATCATCGCGGTGGCACAGTCGAGCACCGCCGCATCCGGCGCATTGGCGGCATGGAGGAAAGATGTTCAAAAGCTTCCCGGAGACGAGCGGAATCAGCTTCTAGCTGTCCACTCCGCCGTTTCGGAGGCCTTTGCGAAACACCTGATTGGTGGATCGTTCCTGCTTTCCGCCTATGTTGTGCTGCGGGTCTCCTATGCATTCGCAAAGGCCTTTTTCCTCCTGTTCATAGGGAAAAGGAATATTCGCAGCTTCACCGTCTCCCGGGTACGCAGCAAGGTGGACAACGAAACGAACCAGGTGGCCAAGCCAGGTGCGGACGTGATTGAAGCCCACGTACTCAATGAGGAGCAGCGCAGAACAGGCATGAAGATGCAGCATGCCTATGCACACTGATCGGATGGGAAGGTAATCATCCGCCGCTACTCCGGCGGCGGATAAAACGGCAGCTTCTCATTCTTCTCATTGGCGCGGCGGATGGTCACGTCATCCAACAGCAGTGCGGGCGCCAGCACCGTCTGCGGCACGTCGCCAAAGTAGTTGGCCACAAACAGTTGCTTGCCCGCGGCCTCCACGCTGGAGCGCAGCGCGCGCTGGTCCAGGTCGTCCAGCGCGGCTCCGCGCACCAGTTCGCGCTTGCCGTCCAGACCTACGCGGTAGAGCAGCCGCGGCGTCAGCTCCCCGCCCAGCGTCTGCACAAAATAGACGCTCTTCAGCCCGCGATCGTGCCCGAAGTCCACCAGCTTGCGGTTCAGTTCGTCGTCCGTCAGCCCATCCTTCGCCGTCACCTGCAGCACGCCGATCGCCGGCCTGGGTCCTCCGGCAACTGCGGCGCGTCCATGCCCGTTCGACTCTGGAAAATCCTTCACCGGCTCGCGTCCGATCAGGTAACCCTCCAGCCGTCCCGCGGTCACCAGCTTCACCGCCTGCGCCGGCACGCCCTCGTCGTCCACGTCATACGCGCCCACCAAGCCCTTGCCGGCATAGCTCTTCAAGCCGGGATCGTCGACCACATCCAGAAACTCCGGCAGCACCCGGGCATGGTAGCTCGAGGCAAACGGCCCATTGGTGCGCGCCTCGGTGCCCAGCTTGGGCCGCGTAGCCGTCACCCCGCTCGCCACCAGCGCGCGCAGCGTATCGGCCCCCGCGTCGGAACTCAACAGCACCGGCCCGTGATACTCCTCCTCCACCACCGGCGCTTTCCGCAAATCTGTGAGCGAGGCAATCAGCTCGACCGCATGTTTCTCGAAGACCTCCGGCCCGTTCAGGTCCTTGAGCGAGACGCCAACAGAGGCATAGGACCGGTCCAGCCTCATCCCATCGGCCGCCTGCGTGCCCACCCCAAAGGCCTCCTGATAATCGGCCGCCGACTTGCGCACGATGGTCCCCTCGCTCGTCACCAGCCAGGTGGTAGTCACCCGCGCGTGAAACTCCGCCGTCGAGTACTCCACGTCGTGCTGGCTCGTGTTCACGGATGCATTCGTCCGGTAGAGCCCGCTGTCCTTCGCCACGCGTTCCACCCAGGCAGCTTCGTCCACCTTTAACGTCAGTGGGTCCTCGAGCACGATCACCGGTTTCTCTTGGCTGAAGTCGTCTGCCTGCGGCGGCGTTTGCACCTGCTTCAGCGCCGCCTGCTTCACCGCATAAGCCGCAAGCGCGGCCTTGTATGCCTGGTCTGTTGCCGCCCACAGCGCCGACCGCACCGCAATTGGATCGTCGTCCAACGCCGCCAGTTGCAGCGCGCCGTCCCCGCGTCCCCCGGAGCTGTCAGTCTTGTAGCCGCCCACCCGCACCGTCACCCGCGCCACGCGATCGTGGCCGTGTTCGGAGCCCTCGCTGGCCCCAAACTCCGCCTTGGTCTCGTAGTTATCCACGTCCTCAATCCGGTATTGGATAAAAAACGGCTTCTCAAAGTCCTTCAATTGCAGTTGGCTCTTGCTCCGGTCCAACTCTTCGAGCATCGCCTTCAGCAAAGGATCTTTCTCGGCGTCGGCGCGGGTCTGCTGCGCGGTACCTAAAGACGGCGCACATAGGCAGGCAGCAAGAAGTCCAGCTCTCGCAAGCATTGCAATCGGACGAATCGAGTTCATTGCACCTCTTTTTTCTGACAACTGACTACTGTTTCGCGCCCGGAATCGGCAGAATCGGCGGCCTGGCCGTGCCCTGCTGCACGCGCTGCGTCTCCATCTCGCTCAGCAGCATGGCCGGAGCCACCGCGCTCACCGGAATCGTGCCCGACTCCGCGCCACACTCGCCGTTGAAGACCTCGCTCTTGTCGCCCGTGGCCAGAACCCGCTTCAACGCGGCCTGTGGCGTGCCCACAATGCTCACGCCCCGCACCAACTCATCCGGCCGCCCGTCCACATACACTCGCCAAACCACGAGAGGAATCTCCTGAAAGGCCTGCGGCGTACGCCGCGTGGTTTCGGCATTGCCCGAAGAGATGTCCTCAAAGTAGAGCCCGTACGGCTTGCCCTGCTTCTTCGCCTCCTCGATCAACTGCTTGCGCAGCTCGCTCTCCGGCTCAGTCCTGGTCGAGGTCACAATCAGGTTGCCCTGCCGTCCGGTAGGCACCTTGCCGGTCTGCGCCCGCCCGTGGCCGTTCGAAGTCGCAAAGCTGGCGATCGGCAGCCGCGACATCAGGAAAGTCTTCAGCACCCCATCCTGGATCAGATCGACGCGCCGCGCCTTCTGCCCCTCATCGTCGTACTCGTAGCTGCCGCTCAGCCAGGTCTTGCCGAACGTGGTCACGGTCGGATCGTCCGCCACCGACAGAAACGTCGGCAAGACCTCCTTGCCTACTTCTTTGGTAAACGTCTGCCCTTCTTCGTCGCCGCGCTGCCGCTGGCCCTCCAGCCGGTGTCCCAGCACTTCATGGAAGAACACCGCCGCGGCCCGTCCCGACAGAATCGCCGGCCCGTCGAAGGGCTCGGTCAGCGGAGCCTTGCGCAGCGCCTCCAGGCTCTTGCCCAGCTCCCGCATCGCCGCTTCCAGCTCTGCCTGCGCGGGCAGGTCCTCAATCGTCTCGGCCTCGAAGGTCTGCGCACGGAACAGGTCCATCCCGTCGTCGGCGCGCGTCACGGCAAACACCACCAGCCGCGCCTGCAGGTGCGGCGTCACCACCCGCGAACCCTCTGACGATGCAAAGTAGTCGGTCTCGTTCAGCACCGAGAGCATCACCACGTTCTGGTAAACGTCCGGGTAGTCGCGGAATATCTTCGAGAGCGCCCTGACCCGCTGCTCCCACTTGGCCCTGTCCACCACCACCGGCGGAGCCGGCTTGCCCAGGTACGTCTGCGGCGCCTCTTCACTGAAATCCGGAGACGTGTCCTCTTCCTTGGCCCGCACCTCGGCCTCGGTCTTCACCCGCAGGTAGTTGTCCAGCGCCGTGCCGTAGCCTGTGTTGGTCGCCAGCCACAGCGTTCGCTTCAGCGCCTCCCGGTCGTCGCCCAACGGCAGTTGCAAACTGTTCACCGCCGTGCTGCGATGCGTCCCGTGCGTGTTGTCCAGCTTGGGGTCGCCCAGCCGCACCTGCACGTCGGCCACGCGGATGTGGTTGGCAGAGCTGTCCACCAGCGCCCCAAACTGCGCCCGAATCGCCACCGCGCTCGCATCGCTCACAGAGTAACTCAGGAAGTAAGGGGGCAACTGCTTGTCAGATTCTTGTTTGCCGGGGCCCTGCTTGCCGAGCGACGTAAACGCGCGATGCAGCTCCGTCGTCATGGAGTCCAGCAGCACCGGGGTCCCCGGCGACGGGTCTTTGTCGCTGGGGTGGAGAACGGGCGTAGCTTGTTGCGCGCCGCCTGCCGCGGGCAAGGCCAAACCCAAAACGGCAGCGGCAAAGGCCGCGCAGAAGCCGATTCTCCGGGCGGTCCGCCTCTTGGCGGCGTAAAAAACATCTGGCATAGACTGGGAAAAATCGTGTAAAAGCATCTGTAAGCCCGATTGTCTCAGAGTCGCCCACCGCCGAGGAAACATCGCATGACTTTTGCACCCCGCTGCCTATTCGCATTCTGCTTCGCCGTCCTGCTCACTGGCTTGGTCCCGCTTCCTTGCGCCGCTCAGCCGGCCGCCGCCCAGTCCGCTCCGGGGCCAGTTGCCGCCCAGCCGGCCGCCGCACCGGCCAACCCGCAGCAGGCCTACTCCCTGCCGCCCGACAAGCTGGCAAAGGCCATCGCCCTCAGCCGCATCCGCAACATTCTGGACATTGCCGGCTCGCTCTGGGGCCTGGTCTTTCTCTGGCTGCTGCTCGCCACCCGCGCAGCCGCCGGCTTGGCTGCCTGGGCTGAGCGCCTCTTGCGGCGCCGCTGGATGCAGGGGCTGCTCTTCTTCGCCGTCTTCCTGGTCATCACCACCCTGGCCAGCATCCCTTTCGATATCGCCGGCCACCACTTCGAACGCAGCTACGGCATCAGCGTGCAGGGCTGGGGCAGTTGGCTTGGCGACTTGTCCAAGGCCCTGGGGCTCTCCCTGCTCTTCGTGGCCCCCATCCTGCTGCTCTTCAACTGGATCGTCCGCCGCTGGCCGCGCCGCTACTGGCTGGGCATCTGGGTCGCCACTCTCCCCCTCCTGGTGCTTACGATTTTTGTCTCCCCGCTGCTTGCACCCATCTTCAACAAGTTCGAACCCCTCGTCAAAGATCATCCCGCTCTTGTAGCCGATCTCGAAAAGGTCGTCGCCCGCACCGGAACCAACATTCCGCCCGACCGCATGTTTCTCATGAAGGCCAGCCTCAAGACCAACGGCCTGAATGCCTACGTCAGCGGCATCGGCGCCACCAAGCGCATCGTCGTGTGGGATACCACCGCTGGCCGCATTCCCGACGACGAAGTCCTCTTCATCTTCGGCCACGAAAGCGGCCACTACGTTCTCCATCACATTCCCAAGATGCTCGCCGGCATGGCCGTCGCCCTGTTTTTCGTCTTCTGGGCCTGCGCCGGGTTTGCCGCCTGGCTGGCGCGCCGCTTCAGCGCTCGCTGGCTGCTCAAAAATGAGCAAGCCGAAACCGCTCCGCTCTCCACTCGCGCCGGCTTCGTCGTACTGCTTTTCGCCATCTCGGTCGTCAGTTTCCTGCTCACGCCGGCCAGCAACGCCTTCAGCCGCCACTTCGAGCACGAAGCCGACGTCTACGGCCAGGAAGCCGTTCACGGCATCGTCGCCGACCCGCAGAAAACCGCCGTTGCCGCCTTCAACGCCCTCGGCGAAGCTTGGCTTGAAGATCCCAACCCCAGTCCCTTCATCGAGTTCTGGGAGTACAACCACCCCTCCACGCAAACCCGCGCCAACTTCGCCACCCACTACGACCCCTGGGTGAATGGCGGGCGGGGAAGGTTCTTCGATAAATAGGGGCCAGCCGGATTTCATCCCGCGCAATCGTCCCTTTTCCTCATGCTCCCCAGGTCGTACACTAGGGTTTCGCTTATTGGAGGAGCGGACCCGCCATGCCCTACCCCACAAACTACCGCTACACCCGCGAACATGAATGGATCTCGCCGGAAGGCGCCATCGGCATCACCGACTACGCGCAGAAATCCCTCGGTGACATCGTCTATGTGGACGTGCCCAAGGTGGGCGACCCGGTCACCGCGGGCGCAACCTTCGGCTCCGTCGAGAGCGTCAAGGCCGTCAGCGACCTCTTCTCGCCCGTCACCGGCACGGTCACCGCCGTCAACGAAGACCTGAAGTCCTCGCCCGACAAGATCAACGAAGCGCCTCACGACGCCTGGATCATCAAGGTCAAGCTCGCCGATCCCGCCCAACTCGATGTCCTGCTCGACGCCACTGCCTACGAGGCATTTATCTCGGAAGAAACCGGAAGCTAGAAGCTAATCATGCGCTACCTGCCCAAATCGCCCGCCGAACGCCGGCAAATGCTCGCCGAAATCGGCGCCGCCTCCATTGACGACCTCTTTGCCGTCATTCCCGCCGAAAATCGCCTCGACCGCGATCTCGACGTCCCCCGCCAGCAGGCCGAGAGCGAGATCATCGACTACTTCCGCGCGGCCGGCCGGAAGAACGCCACCAACTACGCCAGCTTCCTCGGCGCCGGCGCTTATCGCCACTACCGTCCGGTGATCATCGACTCCCTTGTCCAGCGCGGCGAATTCCTCACCAGTTACACGCCCTACCAGGCCGAAATAACTCAGGGCACGCTGCAAGCGATCTTCGAGTTTCAGACCATGATCGCCGAGCTGACCGGAATGGACGTGGCCAACGCCAGCATGTACGACGGCTCGACCGGCGCGGCAGAGGCGGTGATGATGGCCGTCCGCGTCACCGGCCGCCACAAGGCCGTCGTGGCCTCGACCGTTCATCCCGAGTACCGAGAAGTGCTGGCCACATACGCCAAACATCAGGGCCTTCCCACGACCTTGGTTGGGTATGACCGCGAAACCGGCCGCGTCGATCTCGCCGCCCTGGAAGCTGCCATCACCCAGGAGACCGCCGCCGTTCTCGTGCAAAGCCCCAACTTCTTCGGCATCATCGAGGACATTCCCGCCATCGCGGCCATCGCCCACGCCAAAGGCGCGCTGCTCATCGTTTCTATAGCGGAAGCAGTTTCCCTCGGCGTCGTTCGTCCGCCGGTTGAGGCGGACATCGTCAGCCTGGAGGCGCAATCCTTCGGCGTGGCCCTCAGCTATGGCGGCCCCTTCTGTGGAGTCATCGCGGCCAGGGAGCAGTTTCTGCGCCAGATGCCCGGCCGCCTGGTCGGCCAAACCACCGACAGCACCGGCTACCGCGGCTTTGTCCTCACCCTCTCCACCCGCGAGCAGCACATCCGCCGCGAGAAGGCCACCTCCAACATCTGCACCAATCAAGCATTAGTCGCGCTGATGGCCACCATCTTCCTCAGCGTCTATGGCAAGGAGGGAATCCGCGAACTGGCCGAGCACAACTTGGCCAAAGCCGCCTATGCCGCCCAAATGCTTGCCGCCCAGCCCGGCGCAAAGCTCCTTTTCACCGGCGCGCCCCGCTTCCATGAATTTGTTTTGCAGACCGAAGAAGCCCCGGCGCAATGGAGCCAGCGCCTCCTCGATGAAAAGATCGTCGGCGGCATTGACTTGAGCCGTTGGTATCCGGAACTGCGCAACGCCACGCTCTGGTGCGCAACCGAAATCGTCACCCGCGAACAGATCGATACGGCAGCCAAAGTACTGTCCGCCGGGCCGGCGAGGGCTTCGGCCAGGTGATCGTGGTTGGCATGGTCTGGTTTCGCATTCGCGAATGGAGGTGTGCCGATGTTCGACCGCTTTAGATCCGCAATGCGCAATAGGCAGCGCCTGAAATGGGAAAAGAAGCGAAAGCAAGGCAAGCGATCCTTCATAGTTTACCGGGGAGTGCTGAGGTGGGGCGGCATCATGTTTATCCTGACCACTATCACGAATGTCTTTGTTCGCCACAACAAACTGGATTGGCTTCCTGTAGTTAGCTTGATGATAGGTTGCTTGGTGTTCGGATATGTTTGGGCACGGTGTACATGGTACGTGAACGAAAGGCGCTTCCATGGTGCGACGAAGCAACCACTCTCAATCATTAGGAAATAGCTCTAACAGGCTCAAAGAGTTTGCAGCGAGGCATGAAAAATGGTAACTTCCACTGAAAATCCCAGCCCACAAACCCTGGGCAAAGTTCGCCCCCACCAGACGCAGAACGAGGCTCTGCTCTTCGAGAAGTCCTCGCCCGGCAAGCGCGCCTACAAGCTGCCCCCGCTCGACGTACCTGCGGTCGATCCGGCAGCCCTGCTCGGCGCAGCGCATCGCACCACGCCCGGCGAACTCCCCGAGTTGAGCGAGATAGAGATCATTCGCCACTTCACGCGGCTCTCCACCTGGAACTACGCCATCGACCTCGGCATGTACCCGCTCGGCTCCTGCACGATGAAATACAACCCTCGCGTCAACGAGCTGGTGGCCCGCATCGAAGGCCTCGCCGAGGCCCATCCCTACCGGCCCGACGCACTGGCGCAAGGCATCCTCGAAGTCATCGACCTGCTCCAGCGCTGCCTGCTCGAAATTACCGGCATGGACGCGATCACGCTCCAGCCGGCGGCCGGCGCGCACGGCGAATTTACGGGAATTTTGTTAGTCCGCGCATGGCACGAGTCGCAGGGCAACCCTCGCCGCAAGGTCCTCATTCCCGACTCCGCCCACGGCACCAACCCGGCCACAGCCGCCATCTGCGGCTACACGGTCGAGAACCTCAAGTCCAACGCCGAAGGCGGCATCGATCTCGAAGCCCTCACGCGGCAGGTCGACGAAGAAACCGCCGCGCTGATGCTTACTAACCCCTCGACGATTGGAGTCTTTGAGAGCCAGATCGCCAGGATCGCCGAAATCCTCCACGCCAAGGGCGCGCTGCTTTACATGGACGGCGCCAACATGAACGCCCTGGTCGGCAAAGCCCGCCCCGGCGACTTCGGCGTAGACGTGATGCACCTCAACCTGCACAAAACCTTCTCGACGCCCCACGGCGGCGGCGGCCCCGGGTCCGGGCCGGTAGCCTGCAAGGCGTATCTTGAGCCCTTCCTCCCGATCCCAGTCCTGGTCCAAAATGAGGACGGTGCGAAGCACTGGAATTACGACCGCCCCCAATCCGTAGGCCGCGTCCGCGCCTTCTATGGCAATACCGGCATGTTCATCCGCGCGCTGGCCTACATCCTGGCCAACGGCCCCGACGGCCTGCGCCAGACCACCGAAGACGCCGTTCTTAACGCAAACTACATCCGCAAGAAGCTCGAAGACCTCTACGAGTTGCCGTACAAAACGGCCTCGATGCACGAAGTCGTCTTCAGCGACAAGCGCCAGGCGGCCAAAGGGGTTAAGACCGGCGACATCGCCAAGCGCCTCATCGACTACGGCTTCCACCCCTACACGGTCAGCTTCCCCATGATCGTCCACGGCGCCCTGATGATCGAGCCCACGGAGAGCGAATCTCTTGAGGAACTCGACCTGTTCATCGCCGCCATGCGCTCCATCGCCAAAGAAGTGGAAGAGACCCCGGAGCTGGTAAAAACCGCGCCGCACTCGACGCGCGTCTCACGGCTCGACGAAGTGCAGGCAGCAAGAAAGCCCATCCTGCGCTGGCGACCGGCAGAGTAGCCTGGCATTTACGCTCAGGCTTGCTCGCCCCAGCCCAACCACGGGACGCGTTTTCCACGACTGCATCGAAATCTTCACAACGGCGATCAGCCCGCTCTCGGCCTAGACTCTTTTGATATGGCCACCATCCCCGATCTGACGCTGGACGCCGGCTTGCCCGCGAATGTCGACGCCGAAAAGACCATCCTCGGCGCGATCCTGCTCGACAATACGGCCCACGCAGAGGCGGCCGAGAAGCTCGGATCGGACGACTTCTCCCTCGACTCCCATCGCCGTATCTTCTTGCGCATGAGCGGGTTGATGGACTCCCAGCGCGCAGTGGACATCGTCACCCTGGCCAACGAACTGGCCCGCTACAAGGAGGTCGAAGCGGTGGGCGGCGTAGCCTACCTGGCCTCGCTCACCGAGGGTTTGCCCCGCCGTCCGGTCATCGAGGAGTACATCCGGATCGTCAAGGACAAGAGCCTGCTGCGCAAGCTCATGGGCATCTGCTCGATGGCCATCGCCCGCGCCGCCGACCAGAGCGAGACGGCCCTCGAAGTCCTCGGCGCCGCCGAATCGCAACTGATGGAGGTCACCGAGAAAGGCCTCACCCACGGCTTCCAGTCGCTCGACCAGATCGTCCAGCACTCCTTCGGAACCATCGACAACCTCTACAAACAAAGCCGCGAAGTCACTGGCCTGGCCACCGATTTCACTGACTTTGACCGCCTGACCAGCGGCCTCCAGAAGGGCGAGTTGATTATCATCGCCGCCCGCCCCTCGATGGGCAAAACGGCCCTGGCCATCAACATCGCCCAGAACGCCGCCATCAACCACAACGCCATTGTGGCCGTCTTCAGCCTGGAAATGAGCAAGGAGGCGCTTCTGCGCCGCATGTTGGCCTCGCAGGCCTGGGTGGACCAGCAGAAGCTGCAGAAAGGCTTCCTGGGCCGGGAGGACCACGACAAATTGCAGAATGCATTGGGCCAATTGGTCGATTCGCGCATCTTCATCGACGATTCAGCAGGCATCTCTCTGGCTGAGATGCGCGCCAAGGCGCGGCGGCTCAAGCAGAACGCCGGGGGCCTTGATCTGGTCGTGGTGGATTACCTCCAACTGATGTCCGCCACGGTGCCCTCGTCCGGCCGCAAGAACTATGAGAATCGCACCCAGGAGGTCTCGGCCATCTCCCGCGGCCTGAAGGCGCTGTCCAAGGAACTGGACGTGCCGGTTTTGGCCCTGTCGCAGCTCTCCCGCGCCGGCGTGCAGCGCAAGGACGACCATCGCCCCCTGCTCAGCGACCTGCGCGAGTCCGGCACTATCGAGCAGGACGCCGACGTGGTGGCCTTCATCCACCGCGAGTCCTACTACAAACACGACGAGGATATGAGCGAGGCCGATAAGGCCAAATCGGAGATCATCGTGGCCAAGCAGCGCAACGGCCCTACCGACACCGTTTATCTGAACTTTATTGGCAAGTTCACCCGCTTCGACAATCCGGATCAGGGCCACGCGGCCTAGGCTCACGGGGCTCATTCAGAATCACGGCTCGTTCAGAATCAGCGCGATGCGGCCTGCAATCAGGTCGCCGGGCGACTTGCCGGGATCGACCTCGATCAGGTCTACGGGGAAGGCGATGTTGTGCGGCCGCAACACCAGCCGATTGGACAGGAAATCCACATACCGCAGGGTCAGGTGCGAGCCGTGCCGGATGGCGTAAAGGTTGGGCCGGTCCGGGCGGTAGGGCATCAGCGAATTGTAGTGGCGATCGATAAGCGCGATGGCGTCGGGCAGCACCAGCGGCTCCATCGGCAAGGCGTCGGCCGCCGGAATGCGCACCGCGACAAACCGTTGCCAGGCGCGGCGGTGATTGGAAACGCGCGTGCGGATCGTCTGCAGGACGCCGGCGGGCAAATGGAGCATGGATTGAACCGCGGAGGGACGGATGTACGGCTCAAAGAGCGCCGCGGCGTGAGAGACGACCGGGATCATGCTGCTTTCCCCGTCGGCCGGCAGCGCCGCGGCCTGATGCATTGCGGGCAGAAGGTCGGCAGCCGTCAGGTGCTGGGCGGCAAGCACGCGATCCATGGCCTCCAACGAAAGCTGGCGCCGGTTGTGGAGGAAATTGGAGAGATGGGACTGGCCCAAACCGGTTTGACGAGCCAATAAAGAGACGCTGACAGTCCCCCGCTGTATCCTGCGCAGCAGTTCCAAGCGGAGGCGCTCGTGCATCTGGGTAAAATTCATTTGTGGAAAATCCGCCACCAGCAATAGGGACGAACGGTCTCCGGTTTCTCCTGGAAAAGCTATCAGGCTGATTGGCCTACATTTTCAGCGCTTGTTCAGAGATTGGAAAGCGGTGGGATAGAAAACTGCCGGGGGACGTTGACGCAAGAGAGACATATTTATAGATTTGCCTTACTAATCTCGCACTGGTTTGTGGGAATCTTTTGGGAAACGTTTCATTGCCGCAAGGCTGAGCGGGGGCGGAATTCTGCCCTCTTCAGCGGCCAATGAACAATTGCCTGAGGAATCCGGACCTGTTCGGTTATCCCATCTCCGCCCCAAGGCGCTCAGCAGAGGCGCCTGGGGCAGGCCAGTCAAGGAAATTCCAGGATCTGCGCGCTATGAGCATGACAAAAAACGAGGGAACACAGGCGGCAATCCCCCATCAGGACACGAGAAACCTGAGTTGCCGTGCCTGGTTCTCTTCACCCCGCGGAAAAACAATAAAAACGCAAAGCCGTCGGGAGAAGACGCGAACACGGAGAAGCAGTCATGGAATTGCGCGTTCAATTGAAAGTTTGCGAGGGGTGCGGCTGTCTTTGGTACCGCGCCCAGACCCAGGAGAGTGTGTACTGCCTGGGGTGTGAGACAAAACTGAAGGACTTTCCATCGCCGGAGAGCCGGAAGCGGCGTGGGCGTCCATGCCGCAAGCCGCTCACCAGGGTTTGGGCAGTGGCTGATGCAACGGGAGGCGCGCAATGAGCGCAGCACTCCAGTTGCCAATGGTTTGGGGAGCAAGCAGTTCACAGGGAGCATGGCAGGAAACCCGGAGGACAGGGGAACAAAAATCGGCGGCGCGGCCTGACGTCAAGCCGCCCGCAAAAGCGCCGGCCGCGGAGCCGGTGGTCAGCCTGGCCTTCTACAGGAAGCATACGGAGAGCATGTTGCGGCGTTATCTGTATGCCTCGATGCAGGTGGGCAGGGCGCCCTCGATCCTGGGCGATCCGATCGCGCGGGGGTGGGCCTCCAGCAGGCCGGTCCGCACCTTCGAGGACGCGGTGATCTTCGTCCTCGACGTGGAAACGTGTCTGAACCAGCTTGGATCGCTGGACCGCCAGATGCTGAGCCGGATCGTGCTTCAGGAGTACACGCAGGCTGAAGCGGCCACCTTGCTGGGGATGAGCGTGCGAACCATCTCCTACAAATTCCCGCAGGCCCTGGACCGGCTGACGGAGAAGCTGCTGGAGAGCGGGCTGCTGGTGTTACCGCACTGATACAAAACAGGCAACAAGCCAACCGGCAAAGGGGAGCGCACACTGGCGCTCTCCTTTGTCGATTGCGCCTATTCTGAGAATGCTTTCAATCTTGCGCGGCCGCTCGCGGGGCCGTTGCTCCACGATGATCCTCTCGCCAGAGAAGTACGCGGGATACGGCGGCGTTCTCTGGTATCGTGGACGGGTTGAAGCCGATCTGTGGCAGAGCGAATACCACACCGGCAAATTCCCCTCAAGAGGAACCGATCCAATGAATCCATTGCCCCGTCACGTTGTCTTGCTTTTTCTGCTGGCCTCGGCTGCGCTGGCCGCGCAGCAACCCCCTCCGCAGCCCACCACCGCGGCGGAAGCTCCCAATCGCGACACCAGCTACATCGACGCCCAGGGCACGGCGCACGTGACGCGGGTGGTTCCGGTGCCGGCCGATCTCAGCACTCAGGCGCAACTGGTGCTGGGCCGCGCCGAGCCGGACCAGGGTCTGCCGGAGCCGCTGGCCCTGCGCCGCAGCCGGACCGACGCCTGGGCGGCGCGCGCCGCAGCTGCCTGGACCCGGCTCTGCCCCAACCAGCTTGTCGAGGACAAGATCGCCGGAGTTCCGGTGCGCATCGTCACGCCCGAGGGATTGCCTGAATCCAATCGCGACAAGGTTCTGCTGGACCTGCATGGCGGCGGCTTCGACTCCGATTCCGGCTCCTATACCGAGTCGATTCCCATCGCCGGTTACACCAAAATCAAGGTTGTGGCCGTGCTCTACCGGCTGGCGCCCGAGCATCCCTTCCCCGCCGCCGTGGACGACTCGGTGGCCGTCTATAAAGAGCTGCTCAAGACCTACAAGCCGGAGCACATCGTCATCTACGGGACCTCCGCCGGGGCCATCCTGACCGCCGAAGTGGCCGTCAGGCTGAAGCAACTGGGCCTGCCTCTGCCGGCGGCGTTGGGCATCTTCAGCGGCATGGGCGACTTTGCGCGCGACGGCGACTCGATCGCACTCTATGCGCTACGCGGCTTCTCCGGCCACCTTGACCCGCCGCGGCCCGGCCCGCACGATCCCGAATACATGACCACCACCGATCCCAGGGACCCAGTGCTCTCGCCCATCTACGCCGACCTGCACGGCCTGCCGCCCACTCTGTTTGTCACCAGCACCCGCGATCTGTTGCTGAGCGGCACCGCGAACCTGCACCGCGCCTGCCTAAACGCGGGCGTGGATGCGCGGCTGGTGGTCTTCGACGCGCTGCCGCATGGCTTCTGGTATGACCCGCTGCTGCCGGAAGCGTTGGAGGCCAACCACATGATGGCGGACTTTTTTGTCAAGCAGTTGGGCAAGTAAGAGCCGGGAGGCAATCAGCCCTCAGCTCGCCTCCGGCAGCGGGGTCACCGGAACCTGCAAGGCGGAGTTGATGCGCGGGAAGAACTCGAAGGCCGCGGCCACGGCGGTGAGCTCGACGATCTCCGGCAGACTGAAGTGCTCACTCACTTGGGCGAAGGCCGCGTCGTCGATGTCGTTGCCCGACCCATGCAGCAAACCGGCGTAGCGGAAGCCGGCTTTCTCTTTTCCCGTGAACGGGCCGGTCTCGAAGCCGTCCAGGCTGGCCACCTGCTCCGGCGTGGCGCCGCGCAGCACGGCAAGGCGGCTGTGCGCGCTTACGCAGTACTCGCAGCGGTTGAGCGCGGCCACTTGGGTCGCTATCAACTCTTTGTACCAGCCGGTCAGCGCGCCCTCCGCCATCAGTGGCTTCAGCATGGCGGCAACGCCCAACACCAGAGGCGGCACGTTGGAGAGCGCCTTGAACATGTTGGGAACGACGCCGCGTTCGGCGTAGAGCTTGTCGTACAGGTCGGCGACCGCGGGTGGAACCTGGTCGCGCTCCACCAGCGGAACCCGCGCCTCAAAAGATGCAGCGGTCATAAAACCTCCGAAAGGCGTACCCGCCAGTGTAAATCCAAGGGGCCGCTCGCCTCTTTCCCAAAGCTGAACCCTCTGAAAAAACGGGAATCTCGAACCCGGAAACCGCGCCTTGCGAAAGCTTTCCGATTGAGAGCCCGCAAGAAAGGTTCTAGCTTCCAAGTTGTCGATCTGGAAGGTTCGGTCCAGTGCGGAGAAGCACAACCGCAGGTCCTTCGACTGCGGTCGCCGCGGCGACCTCCGCTCAGGATGACAGCATCTGTGGGAGAGATTTGGCATTGCGGGCAAGAGAGACGAGTTCCGCGAAGATGTTGACCGGCCGGTTGACCGAGGTGGCGCTCGGCTACCAGCGGATGCTGGACGAGAACCCGCGCCAGCCGGAGGCGCTGGTGGGCATCAGCCTGGTGGCGCTGGCCAGCCGACAGCCCGAAGCAGCGGTCAAGATGGCCACCGCCGCGGTGGCAGCGGCGCCGGAGATGGTTTCCGCATGGGTCGCGCTGGGCCAGGCGCTGAAGGCCGCCGGCCGGAGCGAGGAGTCTGAGCGCGCATACCTCCACGCCATCCGCCTGGACGGGATGAATTCGTTGGCCCGGATGGGGCTGGGCGAGTTGAAGATCGCTACCGGCCGTCCAGAAGAGGCTGTACAGGAATTTGAGCTAGCCCTCAAGCGGCAGCCGGCGCTGGCGCCTGCCCACCTGGGCCTGGGCAATGCGCTGGCCGGGATGGGGCGGAATGAGGAGGCGCTGGAGCGCTACGAGCAGGCGCTTGCGCTCAAGACCCGGCTGCCAGAGGCCGAGTTTGCCGCCGGGTTTGTGCTGGCGCGGCTGGGAAGGCTGAAGGAGGCCGAAGCCCGCTACCGGCGCGCGCTGGTGCTGCGGCCGGACTTTGCCGCGGCCTGGATGAATTTAGGCAGCCTGCTGCGTGAGCAGGGGCGCGAGGTCTTCGCCGAGGCCGCATTGCAGCGGGCCGTCGAGTTGCGCCCGGATCTTGTCGCGGGTTGGATCAACCTGGCGATTCTGGAGCGGGAACGCCGCCGGCCGGCCGAGGCGGAGGCGCACCTGCGCAAGGCCTTTGCCCTGAATCCAGCCCAAGTGGAGACGCTGGTGGCCTGGTGCCAGTTCCGCGCTGCTGAGCGCGACCAGGCCGGCGCGTGGCAGTGGCTGCGTTGGGCCCTGGCGCGCGATCCGGACCACGCAGAGGCCGTGAATATGCACGGCATCCTGCTGCACAACGACGGCCGCTATGCCGAGGCGGTCGAGGTCTTCGAGCGGGCCGAGGCGCTGGGCAACCAGGCCTCGGCCTCCAACCGCGGCAACTCCCTGCTGGATATGGACCGAATGGACGAGGCCTTGAGGGCGCACGAGGCGGCGGTGGAGCGCGATCCGACTCACCCTGGCGCCAAGTATAACCTTGCCCTGACCCGGCTGCGGCTGGGCGACTGGGAGCGCGGCTGGCCGGGGTACGAGGCGCGCTGGCGCTTCCGCGAGGTTCACCGCAGCCCCAGGGTCTTCCGCCAGCCCAGGTGGCGGGGCGAGCCGCTCGACGGACGCCGGATTCTTCTCCACGCCGAGCAGGGGCTGGGCGACACCATCCAATTCTGCCGCTACGCGACCCTGGTGGCGGCGCGCGGCGGCGTGCCTATTCTGCAGGTGCAGGAGCCGATGGAGCGGCTGATGCGTTCGCTGCCCGCGATACGCGCCGGCCACGCGGAGACAGCGCTGCTCGGCGCCCGCCGCGGCGGGCCGCCGGAGTTCGATCTGGAATGCCCGCTGCTAAGCCTGCCGGCTGTCTTCGGAACCACGGTGGAGACGGTTCCCTGGCCCGGCGCTTATCTGGGCGCCGACCCGCAGCTTGCGTTTGAGAAGCGGATGCAATTTCCAGACGTCCGGCCCAACCCGCATCCCGCCGAGCGGCCTCTGCGCGTGGGCCTTGCCTGGGCCGGCAACCCCCGCTACAAGGCGGACCGCCTGCGATCCATGGAGCTGAAAACCCTGCTGCCCCTGTTGCGCGCGCCGGGCATGACCTGGATCTCGCTGCAAAAAGGCGCGGGCGCGGAGCAATTAGCCGACCTACCCGGCGATGTTTTTGTCTGGGACGGCTCCAGCCGCGAACGGGACCTTGCCGAGACGGCCGCACTTATGGCGACGCTCGATCTGGTCGTCTCCACGGATACCTGCATCGCTCACCTGGCCGGCGCCATGGGGAAGCCGGTATGGATTCTGCTGCCCCATCTGAGCGACTGGCGCTGGATGCAGCGGATCGAGACCACTCCCTGGTATCCCACGGCCCGGCTGTTGCGCCAGCGGACGCCGGGCGACTGGACCGGAGTGCTGGACCGGGTGACGCGGGAGTTGAATGGGCTCCGCCAGGCGCGTTTGAGGCCGACACAAATGAGGCTGACGGCCAAACCGGCGAAGCTGGACTCCCATCCTTCCCGGCTCATCCCAGCGTAAATTCCAAAACAAATTCAAAAAAGAGCAAAAATAGTTCTTGACTTTCTATACTCTATATAATAGAGTTCTCCTTGTTGGAGATTACTCTGACAACTTTCCGGAATCTCACAGGAGAATCGCAATGACAGCAAACGCTGAAGAGCTGGAACTGAAAGACAGGCTCAGCCTGATTGAATCCATGATCGCCGAGGGCCGGCGCACCACCCAAAGCTATGGCTGGACCTTCGTCCTGTGGGGCGTGGCCTATTATGTCGCCATCGCATGGTCGAGCTTGTGCCATTACGGCCTGGCCTGGCCCATCACCATGATCAGCGCTTGCGTGCTGATGGGGCTCATCGTCTGGCTCAAACAAAGCAAGTGTGGCTACAAGCCAGAAACCACCAAAAGCCGCGCCATCTGGGCCACCTGGATTTCCATGGCGATTTCCATGTTCGTTCTCCTGGATGCTATCGGCTTCAGCGGCAGGATGACGGACTGGCGCATCTTCGCGGCAGTAGCTTCGACTTTGATTGCCACGGCCAACGCTGCCTCTAGCATGATTCTCAAGTGGAAGCTGCAATTTGCCTGCGCGGTGGTCTGGTGGGTAGCAGCGGTCGTCTCCTGCTTTGGCACAGTCAACCAAAGCTCGATTGCGTTTCTCGCCGCCATCTTCCTCTGCCAGATTGTCTTCGGAATCTACTTGATGATCCGCGAATCGATTGCGCGCAAACAGGAGGCGACCCATGCCTGAGCTGCCGGAGCTGAATCCTGTGATTCACGGGAAGCTGCGCCTGGCCCTGCTCTCGCTGCTGGTTGGAGTGGAAGAGGCGGAGTTTACCTGGTTGCGCTCGAAGACCGGCTCGACGGACGGCAACCTGGGCGCGCAACTCGCCAAACTCGAAGAAGCCGGCTACGTAGCGGTCGAGAAGAAGTTTGTCCAGCGCAAGCCACAGACCCTCTACCGCATGACCGAAGCCGGACGTCAGGCGCTGACCGAATACGTCCTGGCCTTAAAACAACTGCTTGGCGGGGCTATCGGCGACTAGGTGAGAGCCTTCAGCCTTCGGGGTGGAGGCTCTTCCGCACACGCTCCATGATCCCCAGGTAGTAAGCCAGGTTGTGGATGGTGTTCAGCGTTCCCGACAGCGCCTCGCCGGACTGCATCAGGTGGCGCAGGTAGGCCCGCGAGTAGCGTTGGCAGACGGGGCAGTTGCAAGCCGGATCGGGTGGGCCTTGATCCTCGGCGTAGCGCTTGCCTTTGATGTTCAGCCGCCCCTCGCTGGTGAAGAGCAGCCCGTGGCGCGCCGCGCGGGTGGGCAGCACGCAATCCATCATGTCCACCCCCATGCGCGCATACTGCTCGATCTCGTCCGGGTAGCCGACGCCCATCACGTAGCGGGGCTTGCCGGAGGGCAACAGCGGCAGCACCTCGGCGATCATCTCCATGGTCAGCTCGCGCGGCTCGCCCACACTGAGGCCGCCGATGGCGTAGCCCCCAAAACCCGATCCGGTTTGGTCCATCTCCACCAGCCGCTCCGCGCTTTCGCGGCGAAGATCGCGGTACATCCCGCCCTGCACGATGCCGAAGAGGCTCTGCGTCCGCCCGCCCAGTTCATCGCTCCACACTACCTCGTCGCGGTGCGCGGTGAAGTGATCCAGCGACCGCCGCGCCCAGGCCATCGTGAGCCGCAGGCTCTCTTCGGCGCGGTTGCGGCCGGCGGGGTACTCCGTGCACTCGTCGAAGGCCATGCAAATGTCCGCGCCCAGCGCGATCTGCACGTCCATGGAGTGCTCGGGGGTAAAGAAATGGCTGCTGCCGTCCAGATGCGACCGGAAGCGCACGCCCTCGTCGGTCACCTTACGCAACTGGCTCAAGCTGAATACCTGAAAGCCGCCGGAGTCGGTGAGCAGAGCGCGCGGCCAACTGATGAAGCGGTGCAGCCCGCCCATGCGGCGGATGGCCTCGTGGCCCGGCCGCAGGTACAGGTGATAGGTGTTGCCGAGAATGATCTCCGCGCCGAGGCCTTCGAGCACGTCCTGCGCCACGGCTTTGACCATGCCGGCCGTGCCCACTGGCATGAAGACCGGCGTCTCGACCGTCCGGTGAGGCAGATGCATCCGCCCCCGCCGCCCGCCGGCTTCGGCTGTTGCGATTACGTTGAAGTCGAGGCCCACCAGACGATTCTACCGGGGCGAGCGCAGCGGACTATCGGCTGGAAGTGGGGTCGAGTGCCCCCAGGTCTACCACCCCGTAGACCAGGACCCGTCTATGGGGACCCCGGTCTCGCTTTTGAGACGTGGGAAACCACCCAGGCATCGCTTTGAACCCGGACCACTGCATCGGACTCGCTATTATTGGAGCCTTCGAGCAAGCCGGGTGCCCCAGGTCTCGCCTTTGAGATCTGGGAAACCACCAATTGCGCTACGGTCTCCCCGCGACCAGGAACGAGAATTTCCGCCGCAATCTCGTTGAGAGGGATTAAGACAAACACCCGCTCAGCCAGCCGGGGGTGGGGAATCTCCAGCCCCGGCTCGCTGATTTCCATATCTCCCAAGAGCAGAATGTCCAGGTCCAGCATGCGCGGCCCGTTCACGAACCCCGCCGCCCGCTCCCGCCCAAACTCCTGCTCAATGGCCAGCAACCCATCGAGCAGTTCCCTTGGCTCCAGCTCCGTCTCCAACGCCACCACCGCGTTCACAAACCGCGGCTGCGCCGCAAACCCCACCGGCGCAGTCGAGTAAAGCGAAGACCGGCAAACCACCCGCCCCAGCGATTCCAGCCGCAGCGCCGCTGCCGTCAGAGTAGCCTCCGGCGCTCCGGCCCAGCTAGCCAGGTTCCCCCCCATTCCGATGTAGGCCGTCCGCATAATCTCCAGACTAACGCAGAGACCAAAGCACGAACGCCCGCAGGCGGCTACTCCACCGGCGCTGCCAAAAAATACACGTAGATCAGCAGCGCCACACCGATGAGACCGGGAATCAGGCCGCACAGGGCGATCTTGGGACCAGACAGAGCCCCAAGGAAGATCACCAGTGCAAGGCCCACACCGGTAAGCACCAGGCCGCCAACCTTCATGCCTTCGCGGTCCTTGATCCGCTTGAGCCGCTCATCTTCCCGCAACAGCTCAATGGCCGCCTTAGCCCCTTCGCCCGAAGCCTCGGTGATCCGCCGCAGGGTTTCCGACTTGTAAAAGGCCTCGCGCTCCTTTTGCCGGTTGCCGAACCAAACGGCGAAGGTGACAAACGTAAACACCGACAGGATGGCGATTATCGGAATCAACATGCCGAAAATCGGAATCAAAACACCAGCCTTATCTTCCATCTCTTCCTCCTTGCCGGGGAATCTCCCCATGCGCTTGGTAGGACAGGCAGCCTGCGAATCCGGTTGCATAATTTCAGGAATCGAGTGTCCTGCGAGAAAATGCAACCAGAGCGGGAGAGAGCCGGTCCTACCTGTTGCGGAGGAGCGCAGTTCGGAATGAATGCCACAATCAGCGCCGATGCCGACCTGGCCGATGTTGACCGCGTGCTGGCTGGTGACGTGCGGGCCTTCGAGGGCATCGTCCGCCGCTGGCAGGGGCCGCTGATCAACCTGGCCTGGCGCTATTGCCGCGATCGCGGACGCGCCGAGGAGATGGCCCAGGAGGCCTTTCTGCGCGCATGGCGCGGGTTGAGTCACTGGCGGCGCGAGTCCAGCTTTTCCACCTGGCTGTTTGCGCTGGCCGCCAACGTCTATCGCTCCGAGTTGAAGCGATTTCCCACGGAGACTCTTCCTCTGGAGGCTGCACCAGAGCCTGCCTGCTTCGCTACACAGCACAGCGAGCTGGCCGCGCAGTTGAGCCACGATGCTGTTCATCGCGCCGTACTGGCCCTGCCCCTGCGCTACCGCGAGCCTGTCATTCTGTTCTACTTTCATGAGATGGATGTGGCCACGGCTGCGGCGACCATGGGCCTGCCCCAAGGAACCCTGAAAGCCCGCCTCTCCCGCGCGCGGGCTTTGTTGCGACAGCGTTTCCCGCGCCTCGAAACCGAGTACGCCGCAATGGAAGTTTCCGCGCTGAAGACAGAAAAGGAGGCCGTAAATTGAATCGAGCCAAAACAATCCGCACTGAGCAAGAGCGCGCCGGGAACCACCGTACCGGGAGGATCGAGGCTGAGATCGACCGCATTCTGGCCAGCGAAGAGGATCTGATCCCCTCTTCGGGCTTTCTCGCCTCGGTCATGGAGCGCGTCCAGCAAGAAGCCACGGCCCCTCCGCCGATCCCGTTCCCCTGGAAGCGCGCCGTCCCCGGCATTCTGCTCGCCGCCGGAGTCTTCGGCTGGGCCGCATTCGAGCTGGTTCGCCTAGGCCTGCCCATCCTGAGCGCGCCCACGCTCACCCTGCCGCATCTCCCCGCCGCCCTCGTCGCTCCCGTCGAGCAAGCCGGCTGGGTTGCGCTGGCTCTCGGAACCTCGCTGCTCTCCTGGCTGCTGTCGCGGCGGCTGGCAGGGCGTGGCGGGCTGCTGTAACTTTGCAATGGTCTCAACAAGGCTTGCACTAGCCTCGAAGTAGCTTTAGCCGACAGTCCAATCTTCAGTCTTGAGGCCATCGACAAGGGAAAACGCCTGGTCGTGCGTCACGAGGGTTAACCCCAGCGACAATGCGTGCGCGGCGATCATCATATCTTCCGTGCTGAGCGGTTTGCCTTTGCGTTCCTGTTCAGCCCTTAACAGCCCATAGGCCCGAGCCGCTGCCGAATCCCAGGCCAGACGCGTGACGCTCACGAAGAATGCCTCCGCAGCGAATCTTAGCCGCACGGCGCCGGGCTTTCGCGCCAAACCATAGAACACCTCTGCCTCGGTGATGGAGGAGATGGCTATCGCCTCAGCCGTTACAAGGTCAAACCGGGTCCGCAGCGCAGGCGCCTGCCCTTTCAGCAGATAGCTGACGATGTTCGTGTCCAACATATATTGGGGCGGCATTTAGAAGAGATCCAGCTCTCGCGGCATATGAACTTCGCGATCCGCCATAAAATCTTCGGGAAATTTGGCCCAATCGAAGAGAAGAAACAACTCCTGCGTGGTCAACTTTCCCAGCTTGCGAACTTCGATTTCGAAATCCTCCAGGGAAAGATTGTGCGCGTCGTGGAGGTCGAGCAGTTCCTGCAAATTTTTCGCAGGGGCAGCGGGCGAAATGGACTGGGTAAGCGTCACATCTCCGCTCTTCTCATCCCTGCGGATGGCAACCTCCGTCCCCTCGAAGCGGAACTCCTTGGGGAGACGCACGGCCTGGCTGCGGCCATTCTTGAAGAGCTTGGCGGTCTTGACGGCGGGCGCGGCTTGCGGCTTGGCAGTGGAATTTGTCGTCGCCATGGTGAGCCTCCCGGCTATGGTCTATACCAAAAGTATAGACCATTTATAGAATATCTCTGCACAATTTACTGTTTTGCCCCGAACTTTGCTCCAAAATCCCTCAGTTTGGCGAGGGTTACCGCTGCCTGGCCGGAGTCGATGGCTTCAGCGCCCAACCGGACGCCTTCCTTCAGATCGGCGGCCAGCCCGGCGGCCACGAGGGCGGCGGCGGCGTTCAGCAGCACAATGTCGCGCCGCGCGCCGGGAATGCCGGTCAGCACGTCGTAAAGCAAAGCCGCGTTGGTCTTCACATCGCCGCCGACAAATTGATCCAGCGTGACGCGGGGCAGTCCGGCCATCTCCGGCGTAATGCGCGAAGCCCTCAACGTGGGCTCGCCGCCCCCCTCCGGCTCCTCGATCCGCGCCACAATCGACTCGCCAGTCGTCGTCAGTTCGTCGATGCCGTCCGTCCCATGCACCACAAACGCCCGTTTTGCTCCCAGAGCCGCCAGCGTTCGACCCACCAGCAGCACCTTGCTCGGCGCCAGCACCCCGATCACCTGCACGCGCGCCCCCGCCGGATTGGTCAGCGGCCCGCAGAGGTTGAAGATGGTGCGAAAACCCAGCGCCCGGCGCAACGGCCCCAACGCCTTCATCGCCGGGTGATAGAGCGGCGCAAATAGGAACATGAATCCAGTCTCGCGCAGGCACTGAACAGCGAGCTCCGGCCCCAGCGCGATGGGCACTCCGAGGGCCTCGAGCACGTCTGCCGCGCCGCACAGCGAGGTGACGGCCCGGTTGCCGTGCTTGGCCACTTTGGCTCCAGCCGCCGCAGCCACCAGCGCCGCGCCCGACGAGATATTAAAGGTCAACGGCCCTCCGCCACCCGTGCCCACAATGTCCACCAGTTCGTCCCGCTCCTCGTCCGTGAGCGGCAGCGGCGTGGCGCGCTGGCGCATCACCTGGACAAAGCCGGCCAGCTCCGGCGCCAGCTCGCCCCGCGTGGCCAGCACGGTGAGCAGCGCCGCCGTCTCCACCTCCGGTACGCCGCCAGCCAGTATCTCTTCCAACACGCCGGCCGCCTGCTCCCGGGTCAGCGCCGCGCCGTCCTCGGCCAGCGGCTTCAAAAGCTCTTTCAATAAGGCCATATCTCTTATGGTAACGGCGCGCCGCGCCCTGCCGCATTCTGAGATTGCCGCGTGCTCCCCTGTTTGCCCCTCCTTTGGCAGGCAAGATACTATTTGCTTACCGCTGGCACGGTCGCGCGGGCTCGGAATCAGACGGGCTCGGTCCCGGATCCCCAAACACAGCGGATGGGATGATTCCTACCGACAATGAAGATCCATGAGTACCAAGCGAAGGAAATCCTGGCGAAATACGGCGTGGCCGTGCCCAGGGGCGAAGTGGCCAACACCCTCGAAGAAGCCTCGACGGTGGCCCGCAAGCTCTTTGCCGAGGGCGCAAGCGGCGTCGTGGTGAAGGCGCAGATTCACGCCGGAGGCCGCGGCAAAGGCGGCGGCGTCAAAGTGGCGCGCACCCGCGAGGACGCCGAGCTCTACGCCAAGCAGATTCTGGGCATGACGCTGGTGACCCACCAGACCGGCCCGCAAGGCCAAAAGGTGCAGCGCCTGCTCATCGAGGAGACCGCGGCCATCGACCGCGAACTCTATCTCGGCATCGTCCTCGACCGCGCTGCCGGCAGGCTGGTCTTCATGGCCTCCAAGGCCGGCGGCATGGAGATTGAAGAAGTGGCCGCCAAAGACCCCAAGGCCATCTTCAAGGAGACCATCGACCCGGCCATCGGCTTTGGCGCATGGCAGGCCCGCAAGCTGGCCTTCGCAGTGGGCCTCAAGCCCGCGCAGATCACCGCCGCCGTCGCATTCTTCCAGAGCCTCTACAAAGCCTTCATCGAGACCGACGCCTCGCTGGTCGAGATCAATCCCTTCATCACCACTAAAGACGACAAGCTCTTCGCTCTCGACGCCAAGATCACCTTCGACGACAACGCCCTCTTCCGCCATCCGGAGATCAAAGCTCTGCGCGACACCGCCGAAGAAGACCCGCTTGAAGTGGAGGCCAGCAAGTACGCACTCAACTACATCAAGCTCGACGGCTCCATTGCCTGCATGGTCAACGGCGCTGGCCTGGCCATGGCCACCATGGACATTATTCAGTACGCCGGCGGCAGCCCCGCCAATTTTCTTGATGTAGGCGGCAGCGCAACCCAGGAGCAGATCGAACACGCCTTCGAAATCCTTCTCTCCGACGCCAACGTCAAGGCCATCTTCATCAACATCTTCGGCGGCATCCTCCGTGTCGACCGACTGGCCACTGGCGTTGTCGCCGCGGCGCGCAACCTCCATATCACCGTGCCCATCGTTCTGCGCCTCGAAGGCACCAACGTCGAGGAAGGCCGCAGAATCCTCGCCGAGTCGGGCCTCAACTTCCAGGTCGGCGAAACAATGAAAGAAGCAGCGGAGTTAGTTGTAACCGCGGCTGCAAGCGTGGGGGCATAACATGGCGGTCTTAGTCGATAGGAACACCCGTTTAATTGTTCAAGGACTTACAGGCAAAGAAGGTACTTTCCACGCCATGAGCTGCGCTGAATACGGAACCAACGTTGTCGGTGGAGTAACTCCCGGCAAGGGCGGGACCACCCACGAAGGCTGGCCGGTCTTCAACACTGTGGCGGACGCGGTAGCCGCGACCGGCGCCAATGCCACGATGATCTTCGTTCCGCCGCCGTTTGCCGCCGACGCCATTCTCGAGGCCGAGGACGCGGGCATTCCCCTTATCGTGGCCATCACCGAGGGCATTCCAACCCTCGATATGGTCAAGGTGTGGGCCAAGCTCAAGAACTCAAAATCACGGCTGATCGGCCCCAACTGCCCCGGCGTCATCTCGCCCGGCAACGCCAAGATCGGCATCATGCCCGGCAATATCCACAAAGAGGGATCGATCGGCATCGTCTCCCGCTCCGGCACGCTCACCTATGAGGCCGTGCATCAGCTCACCCAGCGCGGCATCGGCCAATCGACCGCCATCGGCATCGGCGGCGACCCGATCATCGGCACCACGTACATCGATGCGCTGCGCCTCTTCAACGACGACCCCGAAACCGAAGCCATCGTCCTGATCGGCGAGATCGGCGGCGCTGCCGAGGAAGCCGCCGCAGAGTTCGTCAAGCTCTATGTCAAGAAGCCGGTAGTCGGCTTCATCGCCGGCCAGACCGCCCCTCCCGGCCGCCGCATGGGCCACGCCGGAGCCATCATCTCCGGCGGCCAAGGCACCGCCGCCGACAAGATGAAAGCTATGACCGCGGCCGGCATTCACGTCGTCGTCTCCCCAGCCGAAATCGGCGCAACCCTGGCCCGCGTTATCGGCAAAGGCTAGCTCTTAGCTGCCTCCTACCACACCCGGCACGGCTTCGGGCTTACCATCGCCGCCGTCTTCCTGCAACTGAAGCTCTTCGCAAACTCCGGCAAATCTGTCAGCACCGTATTGGTCCGGTACTCGTCCGGCGCATGGGGATCGCCCTGCGCTTGCGTTCTCAACTGCTCGGGCCGCGTCTGCGTGCACCACTGCTGCGCATACGCGATCCAGAAACGCTGATCCGGCGTATAGCCGTCGGTCTTCGCGTTCATGTCCAGGTGAGCGGTCTCGGCCTTGTCGAGCCACGCCAGCCAAGCCAGCCACAACCCGCCCAGGTCGGCCAGGTTCTCGCCCAGCGTCAGCTTGCCGTTCAGGTGAACGCCCGGCACGGCTTCAATGGCGTCATACTGCCTGACCATGCAATCGGCGCGGTCTGAGAATTTTTGTTCGTCGTCCTTGGTCCACCATTCCTTCAGGTTGCCGTCCTTGTCGAACTGCCGTCCCTGGTCGTCGAAGCCGTGGGTCAGCTCGTGCCCAATGGTCGAGCCCATGTCGCCGTAGTTGGCCGCGTCGTCCTCTTTGCCGCTGAAGAAGGGCGGCTGAAGGATGCCGGCCGGGAAGTTCACGTTGTTCATCTGCGGATCGTAGTAGGCGTTCACGGTAGGCGGCGTCATCATCCACTCGCCCTTGTCCACCGGCTTGCCGATCTTGGCCAGGTCGCGCGCATGCTCGAACTCCCGCGCGCGCATCTCGTTGCCCAGCGCGTCCCCGCGCACAATTTCCAGCTTCGAGTAGTCGCGCCACTTGTCCGGATAACCGATCTTGTTCATCACCGCGTGCAGCTTGTCCCTGGCCTTGGCCTTGGTCTCCGCGCTCATCCAGTCCAGCGCATCGATATCCTTGTCCATCGCCTGTTCGATGGCCAGGGTCATCTCCAGCGTGCGCTGCTTCTCGGCCGGCGGAAAATACTTGGCCACATACACCTGGCCCAGCGCCTCGCCCAACTCCAGATCCACGCGGCTGGTGCAGCGCTTCCAGCGCTCCTGCTGCTTCTCCGCGCCGTTCAGAATGTGCGAATAGAAGTTCCACGTCTCGTGGTCGAAGCTCTCAGGCAAGCTGCCGCCGGCGTAGGCGTGCAGCAAGTGCCAGCGCAGATAAGCCCTGATCTGCTTCATCGGCGTATCGGCCACCTGCGCGTTGAACTCCGCAAAAAACTTCGGCTCCACATCGTTCACCTTGCCGGAGGCGGGCGCGTGCGCGGCGGCCGCATAATCGCCCAGCGAAAAGTGCGTCAGCTCTTTTGAGAAGCCGGCCACATCCGTCGGGTGATTCAGATTCTGCGGATCGCGCAGTTCGGTAATGGTCAGCGAAGCCTTGGCCAGCCGCGTCTCAAGCGCCAGCACGTTCTTTGCATCCTTGGCAGCCTGCGCATCCCGCTCGCCCGCTAGCGTAAAGATCGTCCGTACGTGAGCCACGTATTGCTGGCGCAGTTCCACGCTCTTCGCATCGGTCCGTGTGTAGTAGTCGCGCTCCGGCAAACCCAGGCCGCCCGCGCCATAAAACGCAATCACCGCATTCGAATCGGCAAAGTCCTGGTTCGAGCCCACGCCAAAGAACGCGTTCACGCCGATGGCGTGCAGATGCGCCAACAGCGCCGGCAACTCCGCCGCCGTCTTGAGCGCGGCAATCCGGTCCAGTTCCGGCTTCAGAGGCGCCAACCCCAGCTTGTCTACGGCCGCCGTGTCCATGCAGCTCGCGTACTCGTCGCCGATCTTCTGTTCGTTGGCAGAGCGCGGGTTTTCGTTTGCGTTGCGCGCAGCCGCGGGCGAGGCCGCCTCTTCCAGAATCTGCCTCAGGTGCAAGCGGTTCAGTTCAAACAGCTCGGTAAAGCGGCCATAGACAGCCTGGTCGGCGGGCAGCGGATTGCGCTTGAACCACCCATTGCAACTGAAGCGGTAAAAGTTCTCGCAGGGATCCACCGTCGTGTCGATCAGCGAGGGATCGAAGACCCGCAGTTCCGGCGCGGTGGGCGCGACGGCGGCAGCAAGGGGTGCAGCAGGCGGCGCTGTCTGTGCAAATGCCAAAACACCGCCCATCCCGGCAGCCAGGACAACAAGGAATGCGTTCGAATAACGACAAAGTGCGCCTAAGCCAAACATGCCGAAACTTTACCAGATTTCCGTCCTCGCGGGCAGCCTCAATCGGCGCAAATTACAATAGAGTCGAAGACGCAATCTCTTCCGAGGAGCAATCCAAGTGCCGCAACGCACCTTCAGCATCGTCAAGCCGGACGCGGTCCGCAAAGGTTTCACCGGGGCCATTCTGGCCGAGATTGAGAAGGCCGGTTTTCAGATCGTGGCCATCAAAAAACAGTCGATCTCTAAAGAACAGGCCAAGGGCTTCTATGCCGTCCACACCGGCAAGCCGTTCTTTGAGCCGCTGTGTGAGTTCATGTCGTCGGGCCCGCTTTTTTTGATGGTTTTGGAAAAGGACAACGCCGTCGCCGACCTGCGCAAGCTGATGGGCGCCACCAACCCCGCCAACGCCGAAGAGGGAACCATCCGCAAGAAGTTCGCCGGCTCCATCCAGGAAAACGCCATCCACGGCTCCGACGCCGAAGACACCGCCGCGTTTGAGATCGGCTACTGGTTCGCGGGGCATGAGCTGATTTAGCCATGTCCGGTCTCCGCTTCGTGGAAGCCGTTGGCCGGAACGAGGATGCGCGGGGAAGCAGAGCCCCGGCGAGTCTTCTCTCGCACCGCCAGGGCGCTTCGGCCATAGCGCGGCCATTCAGAAGTTGCCACGCGATGCGCGCTCCGCAATCGCTTATATTTCTCCGGAGGACTGAAATGCCGTTTGCGAAACAACAAGCCGATGCATCAAGCGAAAACCTCTTCAGCAAAGTGCCCGCGATCACTTTGGTTTTTTGGATCGTCAAGATTCTCTGCACCACCCTAGGCGAAACGGGCGGGGATGCCGTGACGATGTCGATGAATCTCGGCTACCTGGTAGGCACGGCAATCTTTGCGGCGATCTTTGTTGTCGCGGTTGCGTCGCAGGTGATTGCGAAGCGATTTCATCCGTTCCTGTATTGGACGACGATTATCGCCACCACTACGGTTGGAACCACCATGGCGGACTTTGCCGACCGCTCTCTCGGCCTTGGCTATGCGGGCGGCAGCTTAATTTTACTTGTGCTCTTGCTGTCTTCGCTTGGCGTATGGTACTGGTCGTTGGGGTCGATCTCGGTCAATACCGTCAGCACACCCAAGGTTGAGATGTTTTACTGGGTGACGATCATGTTTTCGCAAACCCTCGGAACTGCCCTTGGCGACTGGACGGCCGACAGCGCGGGGCTTGGGTATGGCGGGGCGGCGGTGATCTTCGGTTCACTTCTTGTTCTCGTGGCGGCTTGCCATTTCTGGACAAAGATTTCGAAAACCGTGCTGTTCTGGGTGGCGTTTATCCTGACGCGGCCGCTTGGCGCCGTTGTCGGCGATTTTCTCGATAAGCCCTTGGAGCATGGCGGCCTCAATTTAAGCCGCTATTCCGCCTCCGCTACGCTGGTTGTGCTCGTGATTGCATGCATTCTGATCTTTCCACAGCGAGCAGGACAGCACCCCAAGCGCTGAAGAAAGGCTCCGTTCCACTCGCCGCCCTGTTTGGCGCGATTTTTGATTTCAAAGACCGAGCTTCGCACATCAGTCCCCGAACAGGTCGTCGATCTTCTGCCGCAATGCGGCCATCTCCCGCTTAAGTTCCGCGACGGCGGTTTCCAACCGCGCAATCCGCTCGTCGTCCCCGGCACCCTGTCCGGAGTCGCGACGCGCGAAGGGAGTCTCTTCCGCCGCAACCACCGCCTCCACCGTCCCCGAAAGCAAATGCGCATAGCGCGACTCCTTGGTCCCCGGCTGACGCGGCAGCACAGCCACCAGCGCCGGCTCCCGCTCCATCAGCTTTTGCAGTCCAGCCAGCACCTCGCCGATCTCATCGAACCGGTGCAGACGCTCGGTGCGACCGCGCAGCTCTCCAGGAGTCTGCGGCCCACGCAGCAGCAGCACGCAAAGCAGCGCCGTCTCCGCGCGGTTGAAGTTGAAGGCCTCGCCCAACCAGTGCTCGTATTTGGTCACGCGCCCATCGGCGCCGCGGGCGCGGCCTGCCAGCCGCAAGTCTTCCAGGCCATGCAGCGCCTGGCGCACCGCCTCTTCGTCCAGATCCATCACCGGCTCGCGATTCGACCGCTGAATGCACGCATTCACCAGCGCATTCATTGACAGCGGATAGTAGTCCGGCGTGGTCACTTCCTTTTCGACGAGTGCGCCCAGGACGCGGGCCTGGGCGGCGGACAGCACAATCGGCTCGAGTTGCGGCATGACTCTATTCTCCCATTGCTCCGCCGGCCTGCCTCATGGCTTCTCGCCCGGCGCTTCTTTCGCTTGTGGCCCGAGCTGTAGTTGAACGCCTATGTAGGCGATCCAATCCGGCTCGCTGTTCTGGCGAGTCACGGCCTGGATACCGCGCCCGCCCATGAACAGCAGACGCAGGTGTCCGCCGCGATCCAGCGTCTGCCGCCCACCTATATCCAGCGTCAACTCGCGCTGCTTGGGCGCGCCGGCGATGCGGTTGATGTCCTGGAGATCGTAGATTTCTCCGTAGAGCTCGAAGCGGCTGCTGAATTCGTGCCCCACAATCAGTCCGCGACCCCAGCGGTTCGGAACATTGCGGTTGCCAAACCAGCGGCCCACCTCGCCATCGATGCCGATGGGACCCAGCTTGGCCGTGAATTCGACCGGCAGATAATATTGCGGTCCGTTCTCGACAATTCCGCGCCGAACAGCGCTAGTCGGGTTGTTGATGGAGGCCTGCGGAAACGTGCCCAGCGAGAAGTCCATATTCTCGTCCGACTTAAGTTCGCCGGCGCGATGATGCTCGTAGGGCCTCCACTTAACGCCCAGCAGCGATTCGCCCAGCCCGGCGCGCGTAGTGTTGTTCTGGTCGGTCGCCGCAGCAAGCGGCACTTCGTACTTGAGCTGAATGCGGTCGCCCCATCCGTAGTTGAAATCGAAATCGGGCAATTGGTAATAGGCCTGGCCGGGGTTGTGGTTGGCGATCCAGCCGAAGTTGATCTCCCAGCGCTTGTTGCCGGGCGTGCCGGGGTCGTCGGTAATAAACGGCGGCCCGCCCTGCGCATGCGCCGCAGCCGCGCTTGCGCCCACCACCAGCAGAAGAAACAGTTCAAAAAGCCTGTGCATTCGCGTGACCGGAGTTCTCCATTGAAATCAAAGCCTGAAAATCTGAATTTGCCTTCGGTTAACGTAACACTCCCATCGTGAAGCAACACGTAAAATGTTGAGCATGGAAACTACAGCCACATTCGCCCAACATTCCCCGCCCCGCTCTGCGATACTGGTTTGTTATGCCCATCGCCGACCTGCAGCAAGCTGCCCAGAAGATTGCCGGATTCCTCGCCACCCTTAACAAGCTGGGCGGCATGCGCCTCAAGTACCGCATCACCGCCGGCGACGGCGCGCCCGACCCGGAGGGGCAGGCTCCCGCCCTCTGCGTCGAGCTGGCCGGCCCCGACGTGCCGCTGGTCACCCAGCACAACGGCGAACTGCTGCTAGCCCTGGAGACGATCTCCGCGCAGATGCTCCGTCTCGACCAGCGCGAGGGCGACCTGATCAGCTTTGATGCCGACAACTTCAAGGCTCTGCGCGCCCAGGAACTGCGCATGACCGCCGAGACCGCCGCGGAAAAGGTGCGCAAGTCCGGCATCCCATACGCCTTCCCGCCCACGAACAGCCGCGAGCGCCGCCTGCTGCACATGGCCTTCCGCGGAATCGAAGGCGTTGAGACAGCCAGCAATGGCGAAGGCCAGGACCGCTTCCTCGCCGTCTACCCGGCGGGCAAGACCAACCTGCCCGTCGCCCCGCCCGTCAAACCGCGCGGCTTCGGCGATCGTGGACGAAGCTCTGGGGATCGCGGACGGCCACGCCGCTAGTACCGATTGCCTTTGAAGCTCTCAGGTTTCAATTCGGAGAAAGAATTCCATGGAAACGGAATCGATTCTCGGCAGCAGCAAGCTGGTCGCCTTTGTCCCCACAACAGATCCGGCGAAGGCACGCGCTTTCTATGAAGATCTGTTGGGGCTTCGCCTGGTGGCCGACGAAAAACCCTTTGCGCTGGTCTTCGACGCGAACGGAACCATGCTGCGCGTGACTACCGTGGCAGAGCACTCCCCAGCGCCCTTCACCGTGTTGGGCTGGGAGGTGGAAGCCATTGAAGCCACCGTCGAGCGTCTCACCGCTGCCGGCGTCGTTTTTCTGCGCTATCCCGGCCTCAATGACTCCGACCCGCTCGGCATCTGGACATCTCCCAACGGCGCGCGCATCGCCTGGTTTCATGATCCCGACAGCAACGTCCTGAGCCTGACGCAGTTCTGAAAGCGCACGCAAAGAAGCCCGCGCCGTTGACAGAGACGTGGGCTTCAGCTTTTCGCTGACTTGCTGACTAGCTCCTCACGCGTTCAACTGCTCCTGCAGTTTATTGAGCGTGCGGTGCAGGTCCTTGTCGGTGCGGCGCAGCTCGTCGATCTTGCTGATCGAGTGCATCACCGTGGTGTGGTGCTTGTTCCCGAACTGCCGCCCGATCTCAGGCAAACTGGCCTCGGTCATCTGCTTGGCCAGGTACATCGCGATCTGCCGCGGCACCACCACATTGCGCGAGTTGTTCTTCTGCTTCAGGTCGGTGACCCGCATGCCGAACTGCTCGGATACGGCGCGCTGGATGGCCTCGATGGTGATCTTGCGCACCTGCATGTCGATGAACTGCTTCAGGCACTGCTGGGTCGACGCCAGCGTGATCTCCATGCGGTTCAGCTGGCACCAGGCGATCAGCCGCACCAGGGCGCCTTCCAGCTCGCGCACGTTGGTGCGCACGTTCGAGGCCACAAAAAGCGCAACGTCGGTCGGCAGTTGCACCTGCTCGCTCTCTGACTTCTTCTGCAGGATGGCCACCTTGGTCTCCAGGTCCGGCGGCTGAATGTCGGCGATCAGGCCCCACTCGAAGCGCGACCGCAGCCGGTCCTCGATCTCCGCCAGTTCCTTGGGCGGCCGGTCCGAGGCGATCACGATCTGCTTCATGCTCTCGTGCAGCGCGTTGAAGGTGTGGAAGAACTCCTCCTGTGTGCGCTCCTTCTGGGCGATGAACTGGATATCGTCGATCAGCAGCACGTCCACGGTGCGGAAGCGATCGCGGAAGCTGGTCATGCGGTCGTTGCGCAGCGAGGTGATCATCTCGTTGGTGAACTTTTCCGCGGAGACGTAGCAGATGCTGGCCACCGGCTGGCGGCGCTTCACCTCGTGGCCGATGGCGTGCATCAGGTGGGTCTTGCCCATGCCGACGCCGCCATAGAGGAAGAGCGGATTGTAAGCCTTCGAGGGACGTTCGGCCACGGCCAGCGAAGCGGCCCGCGCAAACTGATTGCCGTTGCCGATCACGAACGCATCGAATGTGTAACGTGGGTTGAGCTGCGCCGCGGTGGACCAGTCGAACCGCGCCTGCTCTGGCGTGCGCGCCGGCGCTGCGGGTGGCGCCGTGGGCGCGTGCGTGGAGACGGGGCCGAAGCCTCCATCCTTGCGCTGCGGCGGAATCGAGGGGTCTTCCTCGGCGGTCACGAAGCTGACGTCGTCGAACTCCAGCGACTGCAGGTCGATGGCCTCCTGAATCAGGTCGCCGTACTTGTCGCCGATGTGCTGGAACTCCGGCGAGGGCACGCGCACATACAGCGTGCGGCCCGCGGCGTGGCTGTAGCGCGTAGGTTTGAGCCAGGTCTCAAAGGACTGGCGGATGACCTTCTTTTCCAAAGCCGCGAGAATCTGGAGCCAGGGGTTGAGTGCCGCTGCCTGCGAAATTGCGAATGCCATCGTGCCAATCCTTGCCTGCGCCGCCTCTGTACGGCCGGTCCGGTTCATCCGCGGGATTTTGGCAACGGCTCCTCATTGGCGAAAAGCCTTGGCTTCTCGTCCAATCAACTGCCGCTCACAACTGCCTGAATGCCGCTAATCTGCCCCCGAATTCGACCTTGGGGCGTGGATAAACTCGTTCCGTGGGACGCTGGGAAACTTTCTTGAACGGTCCCGATAGTAGCACATTTGGGGGATATTGCAATCAGTCTTTCACATAACTTTTTTTCAGCGGATTGAGTTGCACCATTGCTGGTGAAACTCGCCGCAAGGGTGTTACCAGAGTCACTGCAAAAAGCAGCCACGCTCACATTGAGAGCAGCCCCGCCCGCACTATTGTGGCGCTGGTCGAGCGACTCCTGAGAAGAGTTCCAGGAAGGCTTGGACGGCGCGGTACCGGCCTCAAGACAGTTTGCGCTGGATTCCTGGCCCAACCTGCGATACACTTGAGACTTGCCGTCAAGGCGCAGATTTTCTTCAGGAAACAGGAGCGCGTTTTTATGCCCAAGCGCACATTTCAACCCAATCGCCGCAAACGCGTGAAGACGCACGGGTTCCGCGCGCGCATGAAGACCAAGAGCGGCGCCGCCGTCCTGAGCCGCCGTCGCGCCATCGGCCGCAAGCGCGTGGCCGTCAGCGCCGGCTTCCGCGACTAGAGCGTTTTCGGAAATGACGTAAACCGAAACCAATGCAATCAAGTCGGCGCGACCCCAAGGAGCGGCGACCCTGTAGGCACTTCAAAGTACCACACCTTTTCCGAAAACGCCGTAACCCTCCCCGCCGTTCTGTCTCAGCCGGAAGGTGTTGCGTATCGCCATCGCTCCGGCTGGACCCCCTATCGGCACTGCCATGAACACCCCTCCCAACCCTGCTCAGCGCCCATCCCCCAGGCAGTCCCTGACCGGCGCGCGCCTGCGGAAGCACGCAGGCTATCAGCGCGCCTATGCCTCCAGCCGCAAGCGCCAATCCGCCTCCATGAGCTGGTTCCTGGCCCCGCAACAGGCGGCAGGCGCCGACCGCTCCCCAGACCACCCAGCAGCCTCGCGCGTCGGCCTCACCGCGGGCAAGGTGCTGGGCAAGGCCCATGAACGCAACCGCATCAAGCGCCGCATGAGAGAGGCCCTGCGCCGCCACGTGGACCTTCTGCCCCAGGGTTGCGATCTCATCTTTCATCCCCGCCGCATTGTGCTCACCCTCGAATTTGCGAAACTTGAAGCGGAGATTGTGCGTATCCTTCAGCAGGCAAATGCCGAGGCGGCGCGAATCGCAACCCCGATTTCAGCCCAGCAGTCCGCCTCGCCTACAGCATTACCAGGGATGATGCATCCCGAATCCACAGACCTCAAGTCGACGCGACCACCAGGGAGCGCCGACACTCCGCGGAATTGAACAGGACAAAGTATCCCTGGTAATGCCGAAAGCCCGCACTATGACGCGCCTGTTGCTTGCCACACTCGTCTTCTACCGCCGCTGGCTCTCGCCTGCCCTGCATTCGCTCAACCCCGGCGGCGGCTGCCGCTACCTGCCCACCTGCTCGGAGTATGCCTCCATCGCCATCGCCACCCACGGCCCCCTGCGTGGCGTGGCACTGGCGGTCTGGAGGCTGCTGCGCTGCAACCCGTTCGCCCGCGGAGGCCTTGATCCGGTCCCGCCTGCCGCGATTCCAAGACCTTTTCCCCACGAACCGTTACCATAGAAGAAGCAGCGGCCCGACGGGCTGCCCTTTTCGAATCGACAGGAAGTATCCTTTGCCCGAAATTCGCAATCCAAATCTTCAGACCCAGGGCTCCGGCGGCGGCAGTGGCGGCGATATGCGCTCCACCATGGCCTTCTTCCTGCTGATGCTCGTCGTGCTCTTCGGCTACCAGTACTTTTTCAAGCCCAAGCCGGCTGAACCAGCGCCCGCCCAATCCCAATCTCAATCCCAGCCGCCGCAGACGGCCTCGCAACCCGCCGCCCCAGGCCAGCCAGCCCAGCCGCAGTTGGCCGCCGGTTCCGTGCAGGCTCTCGCACCCACACCGGCCGTCGCCGCCGCGCTCGAAACAGAGACCACGGTCGAAAACGAACAGTACAAGATCGTTTTCACCAATCGCGGCGCGCAGGTCAAGCACTGGATCCTGAAAAAGTACTTGGACTCAGCCGGCAAGCCGCTGGATATGGTTCAGCCCCAGGCCGCTGAAAAGTTCGGCTTCCCGCTCTCGCTCTTCACCTACGAGCCGGCCCTCACCGCGCAGTTGGACCAGGCGCTCTATCAGGTCACGGCCTCAGGCGCTCAGCCCTCGCCCACCGGCCATGCGGAAGTCCCGGCCACCAACGCCCTTACCTTCCACTACGCCGCGGGTGATCTGGACGTGGTGAAGACCTTCCGCTTCGACTCCAGCTATGTCCTCACCGTCGAGGCCGAAGTCAAGCGCAATGGCACGCCAGTGCGCGCGCTGGTGGCTTGGCCCTCCGGCCTCGGCGACATGGAGGAGTTCCTTCCCTCGTCCTTGACCCGATCCTCTGTGCCAACCTCCGCAACCTCGCAGTTTGCCTGGTCTCTCGATGGCAAGCAGGACTCGCAGGCCGTCGCCAAGGTGGGCAACAACGCCACCTTCGACCAACCCTACGCCTACGCGGCCATCACCGATCTCTACTTCGTCTCGGCCTTCTTGCCTGACGCTCCCGAGCGCGCCACACTCGTCACGCTGCACAACACCATCGACCTGCCCGGCGACCTGAGCAACCCCAATAGCGAGAAGAAGCCGGCCCATGTGCTTGGCCTGGCCATGGGCGACACCAGCGGCGCCAACCGCCTGCGCCTCTATGCCGGCCCCAAGGCGATGGACGTGCTGACCTCCATCCACGCCACAGGCTCGGACGGCAAGTCCACCGGGGAATCGCTCGAACCCCTCATCCAGTTCGGCTGGCTCACCGTCATTGCCAAGCCCCTCTACCTGGCCCTGCGCTTCCTGGTTGAACACGGCGTCGACAACTGGGGCTGGGCCATCATCGTCGTCACCGTCGTCTTCAACCTCCTCATGCTGCCCACGCGGTTCATGATGATGAAGTCCTCGTTGAAGATGATGCGCATCCAGCCCAAGGTCGAGGCCCTCAAGCAGCGCTACGCCCATCTCAAGATCAACGACCCCAAAAAAGCCGAGATGAACACTGAGATGATGGCTCTCTACAAGGCCGAGGGCGTGAACATGTACGGCAGTTGCCTGCCTATGCTCATCCAGATGCCGCTGTTCTTCGCCTACTTTCGCGTGCTGCAGAACACGGTCGAGTTGCGCCAGGCCCACTGGTTCTGGCTCACCGACCTCTCAGCGCCGGACCCAATTCACATCCTGCCCATCCTCATCATCATCAGCATGTTTCTTACGCAGTACATCACGCCCTCGCCGGGCATGGACGCGGCCCAGCGGCGGATGATGGCCTTCATGATGCCCGTCATGTTCGGCTTCATGTTGTGGCACTACGCCTCCGGGCTGGCGCTCTACTGGGGCACCGGCAACATCATCAACCTGGCCATTCAGCTCGGCATCAACCAGTCCCACATCGGCAAGGAGATGCACGAGATCGCCGCCAGGCGCGCCGCAAAAAAGGCCGGCATAAACCCCAAAACCATCCAGGGCCGCCGGTAAGCTGCTTTCCTGCGCACCGAATTCCACTACCGCCCCGTGCCCCATCCTTGCGACTTTTTTCTGTCGCAAGGGTGGGGGACCACAATCCTCCACTTCCGGCTCTACTCCCTATTCCCTATTCCCTATCTTTCCCCCGCTCGCTGCATCCCGGACCCGTGGTGTATCGTCCAATGCGTATGGCATCCACTCCGAGCAGCGTCCCGCATCCCGCACCCGAAGCCGAAGAGGTCTACCGCCGCTGGCTTCAGTTTCTCGATGACGAATTCACCCGGCACCAGGCCCCCGAACGCCGCGCCGAGATTGTGCGCGACCAGCTTTACCAGCTCTACCTGGGCCGCCCGCACGGAGGAAAGCTCAACCTCACCCTCACCTCCGAGCTGCCCGGCAACGTCGTCAGCCTCTCGCTGGACCCCGAAAACGTAACCCTCGAAGCCGAACACTTTGCCGACGCCGACCGCCAGAAGTTCAATGAGCGCAAGCCTCTGCTGTGGTTCTGGCTGATGTTCGACCGCTCCCCCGTCGGGACCAACCACTGGCTGGGCATCCGCTTCCGCTCGATGCTGGGCCGCCACATCTTTGCCCGCATGGGCGCAGGCGTCAAAATCTATCACGGCGTGGACCTCACCTACGGCTACAACCTCACCATCGGAGACGGGGTCACCATCCGCCAGCGCGCCCTCCTCAACGACCGCGGCGGCATCGACATCGGCAAGGGAGCGGTCATCGGCTCCTTCGCCCGCATCTACTCCCACACCCACAATCCGGAAAACTACGATCAGGTCACCCTGGTGCCAACCGTCATCGGAGCCAACGCCCGCATCGGCAGCCACGCCATCGTCCTCGCCGGCCAGCACGTCGCCCCCGGCCAAGCCGTCGGCAGCTTCCCCTCCGACCGCATCTGAGCCAAACGGGACCCTCCATGCTAACCTGAATTTTCCAGCCGTGGAGTCTTCGTTTGCAATCTGGCGCTTTCCTCATTGCCGTCTTCGAGTTCGTCCTGCTCCTCTTCTCGCTCAGCGTGCATGAGTGCGCCCACGCCTGGATGGCCTCCCGCCTCGGCGACCAGACCGCCCGCCAGATGGGCCGCGTCTCGCTCAACCCCATGGACCACGTGGACCCCATCGGCACACTCCTCTTTCCAGCCCTGATCATCTTCGGCCCCTTCATCGGGCTCAACTTTTTCAGCGGCATGTTGGTTGGCTGGGCCAAACCCACTCCCGTCCTCACCCGCAACTTCCGCAAAATCGTCCGCGACGACAACCTGACCACCCTGGCCGGTCCCGCTTCCAACCTGCTTCTCGTCCTGGTTGCCTTCCTCGTCCTCGTCTTCATCTCCGTCGCGGTCCCCGATGGGCGCCCGCTCGTTCTCTCCACCTTCCTCTCCGTCTTCCAGGGTGGTCTCGTCCTGGGAGTGCCTTCCGGCCTGCAGGCATTGCTTCTGCTCTCCACCCTCGCCATTTTGATCAACCTCTCGCTCTGTTTCTTCAACCTGCTCCCCATCCCGCCCCTCGACGGCAGCCGCGTGGTGCGCAATATGCTGCCTTACAACGCCGTGCAGGTCTACGACCGCATTCCCATCTGGGGCAGCTACCTGCTCATGATCTTCCTGGGCCGGTATATCCTGATGGCCCTGCTCGGTCCGTCCCTGGGCCTGGTCTACTGGGCCCTGACTCATATTTAGCTGGCTGAGGTAAAAGCTCCAGAACCCGCTAGAATCAATCGAGACACTATTTCTCCGGAATCGACAAGCAAAATGCCTGAACCCGCAATCTCATCGCCCCGCCCCCGCGTCCTCAGCGGCATGCGCCCCACCGGCAAGCTCCACCTGGGCAACTACATGGGCGCCCTGGCCAACTGGGTCAAGCTGCAAAACTCCGCCCAGTACGAGTGCTACTTCTTCATCGCCGACTGGCACGCGCTGACCACGGACTACGCCGACCCCTCGCGGATTGCGCCCAACACCCTGGACGTGATGCTCGACTACCTGGCCGCCGGCCTCGACCCCGCGCGCAGTGTGCTCTTCCTGCAGAGCAAGGTCCTCCAGCACGCCGAGCTCTACCTGCTCCTGGGCATGATTACGCCGGTCGGCTGGCTGGAGCGCGTGCCCTCCTATAAGGACCAGCAGAAGAATCTGTCGAACAGGGATCTGTCGAACTTCGGCTTCCTGGGCTATCCGGTGCTGATGGCCTCCGACATCCTCATGTATCAGCCGCAGTTTGTTCCCGTGGGCAACGATCAGACCGCCCACGTCGAGCTGACCCGCGAGGTGGCGCGGCGTTTCAACCAGTTCTACAAGCCCGCCGCGGCGGGCAAGCTCGACGGCCAGGAGGTTCTACCCGAGCCGCAGGTGCTGCTCACTCCCTCGCCCCAGCTGCCCGGCACCGACGGGCGCAAAATGTCCAAGAGCTACGGCAACACCATCCTGCTGACCGACCCCGAGCCGGTGGTCCGCCAGAAGCTCAAGACCATGGTCACTGACCCGGCCCGCATCCGCCGCACCGACCCCGGCGACCCTGACAAGTGCCCGGTAGGCGATCTGCACAAAGTCTTTTCGACCCCGGAAACGCTGGCCAACGTCTATGAAGGCTGCCGCTCGGCCGGTATCGGCTGCATCGAGTGCAAGAGCTGGGCCGCCGACGCCCTGGTGCAGGTGCTCGAACCCATCCAGGCCCGCCGCGCCGGCTTTTCTGAGAAGCTGGTTAAGGAAATCATCGAAGAGGGTTCCAGCCGTGCCCGCGTCCGCGCCGAGGAGACTATGCAGAAGGTGCGAGCCGCCATGCAGATGACCTAAACCAGCCAGTGAGCACAGTCTGGCGCCCACTGGAGAGGCGCGCGGTTGAAACGGGGCGCGGATGCCCCCGTGCCATGGCGCCGGCAAAATGAGCCCGCCCTTGCCATAAGATGGCAGACCGAACGCGGCCTGAGCCGCCGGGGGAATGGAAATGCTCGAAAAGACGCTCCCATGGTGGCGAAAGGCCCTGAATTACGCTTTGGGCGGGATTCGCTCGGGATTCGGCCTTTTCCCCCGGCCCGAGCACCCCGTACCCTTGGAGGAAGACAGATTTCTGGAAAGGCTCGAACAATCTCTGGAAGTTGAAACAGCATTGACCGATCGCACCGCCAATCCGGAAACCATCGCCGCCGAACCTGTCGCAGCGGCCGAATCCGCCCCTGCGCCCATTGCCGAGTCTGCAAATGCGCTCGAATGGGTCTCAGTGGCAGCCGCTGCACCCGTCGTAGAATCGGCCTCCGCCCCGGCCCCAGCTCACGCCATTCCACCAGTCCCGGTCCCTGTGCCGCCAGCCGAGCCGGCCACAGAAACCGCTCTCCCGCCGCAGCGCGCCCCAAAATCTGCCTCGAAGCGCAAGCCCGCCGAAAAGCAGGTCGCCGAGCCGGTCGCTCTCGCCGAACCCGCTCCAGCCGCTGAGCCGGTCACTGAGCCCATCGACCTGATTGACCCGATCCCCGAGCAGACAGCCGAGCAACCCGCCGCGACCGAGCCCGCTCCCGCCGCTGAGCCGGTCGTTGAGCCTCCGGCTGCTCCGAGCGCCGGGCAGGCAGCCGCCCCAGGCCAGGAGCCAACCTCCCCGCTGGCGCTCACCTCCCAGCCCGCCCCAGACCAACAACCCGCCCAGAAGGCCGCCGACAAGCCGCCCATCAAGCTGAAGACGAGGGACGACGAGGCCGATCTCTCGCCCTTCTCGGTGATCGTGGACCAGGTCTACGACGGCCCCCTCGACCTGCTGCTCGACATGATCCGCAGCCAGGACATCGACATCTACGACATTCCCATAGCCAAAATCACCGCCCAGTTTCTGGCCTATGTCAGCCAGCTCAAGGCCGGCGACGTGGATGTGGCCGGCGAGTTCATCTATACCGCCTCGCTGCTCATCCACATCAAGAGCAAGATGCTCCTCCCGCGCTCGGCTGCCGGCCCCGGCGAAGCCCCCGAGGACCCCCGCCGCGAGCTGGTCGAGCGCCTCCTCGAGCACGAGCGCTTCAAAAATGCCGCCCAGATGCTGCAACAAAAACAAATGCTCGAAGCGGCCACATGGTCCAACCCCGGATTCCGCGAGTTCCAGGACGAGGCCGCCGCCGAGCCGGAGATCGCCGCCGACACCGTGGACCTGGTCCGCATCTTCCGCGACGTGATCGAGCGCGCCCGCAAGCGCCCCATCATTGACATCAGCGAAGACTCGGTAACCGTCGGCCAGATGATCCAGTTCCTCGCCCGCCGCCTCACCATGGAAGACAAGCCCGTGGCCCTCCGCCGCCTCCTCAGCCACACCCGCTCCGAGCGCGCGCTGGTGGCCATATTCCTGGCCCTCCTCGAACTGGTCCGCCTCCAGGCTGTCCTCCTACGCCAGGACCGCGCCTTCTCCGAGATCTTCATCAAGAAGCACACCGGCTTCGACGCCGTGATCAGCGATGGTTTGATGAACGCCCGCGACGACTGGCGATAGTCCGGCGTTATAACTTATGTTATACTGAATCCAGCGAGGAGGCGTTCCCATGGCCACAACTGCAAAAATCATCGCAATCGGCAACTCCGCCGGCATCATTCTGCCCAAGGAGACCCTGGCCCGGCTCAACGTCCAGAAGGGCGATTCGCTCTACATCACCGAGGGCTCCCAGGGCATTCGGCTGATACCGTACGATCAGGATTTCGCCACGCAGATGGAAGCGGCGCGCGAGGTAATGCGTGAAAACCGGGATGTCCTCCAGAGGCTCGCAGAGTGAAGGAGCCGATTTGGATCAGGCAGGATGTAGTCCTCAACATGCACGAAGAGGCTCTCATGCTCCACGGCGGCGCGGAAGGCGTGCGCGACCTGGGGCTGTTGGAGTCAGCCTTGGCGAGCCCGAAAAACCTCTTTGCATATTCCGAGCAGCCCCCCTCCGTCGCCCGGCTGGCGGCCTCCTATGCCAAGCGAATCGTCGCCAATCATCCTTTTGTGGACGGCAACAAGCGTACGGCTTTCACCGTTTCCGTAACATTCCTGCGGTTGAACGGTCTCCAACTGACTGCGACGAAAGAGGATCGCGTTCTCACGTTCTGGAGCCTCGCTGCCGGCGAGATCATCGAGGACCAGCTCGCCCAATGGTTCGAGCGCAACACGGCTGCCCGCTGACCCGCTTTCGCCCAGATTTCCACCGCTCCAATGCATACACTTTTCCCCACCCCGCCTGTCCGGTGTAGAATGAATCAAGCAGAGCCAGACCTCTCTGGCTCACCGAGCAAACAACTGCGCACGAATGTAGTTGTTGGGGTTTTATGGACGCCTATTTATCCGGCTCTTCTCTCTCCTGCCACAGTTCATCCCCTTTGTATTCGCTTTGTTCTTCCCTCGTCGCGTTTCGACCTTGGAGGCCCAGGCGCCACCGGAATCTTTCCGGCCGCTTTGGTGAAATCTGATGGCCGGCCTGGCTACGGCAGTTGAAATCATGCCCGCAAACGCTTCGATCCTTGACCGCAAGATGAAGAAAACATCCGCGCGGGTCAGCACAGCGGTCGTTCTGCTGGCGCTTCTGGGCGGCCTCGGGTTCATCGGCTTCCACATCTCCCAGGACATGGGGAACATCGCCCTCGGCAGCATCTGGCCTTATCTGCTTCTGGCTCTGGCCCTGCTGATCGCCCTCGGCTTCGAATTTGTCAACGGCTTCCACGACACCGCCAACGCCGTGGCCACGGTCATCTACACCCACTCCCTCGATCCCAACATCGCCGTCGTCTGGTCCGGCCTCTGCAACCTGGCCGGCGTGCTCGCCTCCTCCGGCACGGTGGCCTTTGCGGTGGTCACGCTGCTGCCCGTCGAGCTCATCCTGCAGGTCAGCTCCGGCGCCGGCTTCGCCATGGTCTTTGCCCTGCTCATTGCCGCTATCGTGTGGAACCTCAGCACCTGGTGGTTCGGTCTGCCGGCCTCCAGCTCTCACACCATGGTGGGTTCCATCATCGGCGTCGGCGTCGCCAACCAACTCCTCAACGTCCACTCCGGCACCTCCGGCCTGGATTGGGAGCAGGCCTTCAAGGTTCTCAAGGTCCTGCTCATCTCGCCTGTATTGGGCTTTGGCGCAGCCGCGCTCTTGATGCTGCTTTCCAAGCGGCTCCTGAAGTACCCAGCGCTCTACGAGGCGCCCAAGGGCAAGCAGCCGCCGCCGTGGCCCATTCGCGCCCTCATGGTGCTCACCTGCACTGGCGTCAGCTTCTTCCACGGCTCCAATGACGGCCAGAAGGGCATGGGCCTCATCATGCTCATCCTTATCGGCACCGTCCCCACCGCCTACGCCCTCAACCACGCCGTCACCGCCAGTGATATTCAGGACTTCATCGCCGCCTCCGAGCAGGCGGGGCACATCCTCGACCGGTACGTCGACAAGAACGCCACCCTCGGCTCCGATCCACGCGCCGAGGTCACCGACTACATCCGCACCAAACAGTTGCAGCCGGACACCATTCTGGCGCTTCGGGAACTGGTCGAAGACCTGAACCACGAAGTTGCCCTGTACAAGGTCTTCAAATCCGTCCCCGCGCAGGATCAGACCAACGTCCGCAACGATATGTACGTGGCCGGCGAAGCCATTCGCCTCATGCAGAAGAACAACAATCCTGCCTTCACCCCCGGGGAAAACGCCGCCCTCGCAAACTACAAGAGTAAGGTGGACAAGGCCACCAGGTTCATTCCCGATTGGGTCAAGGTAGCCGTGGCCCTCGCCCTGGGACTGGGCACCATGGTGGGCTGGAAGCGCGTCGTCGTCACCGTGGGCGAAAAAATCGGCAAAGACCACCTGACCTATGCTCAGGGAGCCGCCGCCGGACTTGTCGCCATGGGCACCATCTTTGCAGCCGACAACTTCGGCCTCCCGGTCTCCACGACCCATATCCTCAGCTCCGGCGTGGCCGGCACCATGACCGCCAATGGCAGCGGCCTGCGTATGTCCACCGTCCGCAACATCCTGGCGGGTTGGTTCCTCACCCTCCCCGCCGCCGCCCTGCTCTCCGGCCTGCTCTTCTGGCTCTTCCGTTCCATCTCCTGAGTCGTTTGCGGCTTTCCGGCCTGACCGAGCCCATTTGGTCGCAAATATCGGACCAGGCGTGAGCATGGTGAGGTATATTGGCTCGTAGCCGGGAGAGCAAACGGGAAATTCCAGACAAAAACTCAACCCCAAGGAGATCATCGTGGCGAGCTTCTGCGCGAAATGTGGATCTGTGTTATCCCCTAACGAGCAATTCTGCACATCATGTGGCGCGGCGGCGGCCACCGGAGGCGCGGTTGCGGCGCCTGCCCAGCCAACCGCCGCCCAACCAGCCGCGGCGCCGGTCCAATCCGGCGGCAGCGCGGTCAAGATCATCCTGATTATCGTCGCCGTCGTCGTGGGGCTGGGCATCCTCGGCCTGGGAGCCGTTGGATACACGGTCTGGCGCGTCTCGCGAGCCATCCATGTAAACGGCCCCGGAGGCCAGGTGACGCTGCAAACTCCCGAAGGCAAGGTCAATCTCAACTCTTCGGAGACCTTCAGCGCATCCGATCTGGGCACGGATATCTATCCCGGCGCGCAGAGCATTCGCGGCGGCATGAAGATGGACTTGCCCACCGGCTCGATGGTGACGGGCGTATTCCTCACTTCCGACTCGAAGAATCAGGTGCTCAATTTTTACAAGGGCAAGTTTGGCGGCGCTGCTTCCTCCTTCGAAACCGCCGACGGCGCTGTCGTCAGCCTCAACAAGAACAAGCAGGAATCCGTCGTGGTGACGATTACCGCGAAGCCGTCGCACGATGACGGCAAGACGAGGGTCACCATCACGCATACGAAGAGCACCGAGGCTTCCTAAAGCCGATTGGAGCCGCATCTCAGGTGCGTCCGCCGCGGCGGACGCCCTTTTTCTTGCGCCTTGCACGCGCCTTGGGCCTCAATCCACACACACGCCTCCTCCACTTCCGGTACCATACTTGAGGTACCTATTGAAGAATGAGCCTGAAAGCCAAGCTGGAAGCTGTCATCTACGCCGCGGAGGAGCCGGTCACACTGGCCCAGCTCGCCGCCCTCTTTGCTGCCGAAGTCCTCGAGTGGAAGGCGGAACAAGAAGCCGCGCCTGCCGGGCAGGAAGCGGAAGCCGCCGAATCCCAACCCTTCCTGGTTGAGCAGTTCGCCTACCCAGACCCCGACGAGGACGCAGCCGCGTCCGAGCCAGCCGCCACATCCACCGAAACTGTCTCGAATTCGGACAGTGCAACGGACCCCGAAGCCAGCCTCGAAGCCGGCTCAGACCTCGCCCCGACTTCCGAAGCGTCAGCCGAAGCCGAGCTGGAAGCCAAGCGCCTCGCCCGCCTGCGCGACCGGGAGGCCCGCGCAATCATCCGCCAACTCCTCGACGAGCTCATCGCCTCCTATGCCTCCGACGGCCGCGGCATCGAGATCCGCGAGATCGCCGGCGGCTACCGCATGGCAACCAAGCCCGAATGCCACGACGCGGTCCGCTCTTTCGTGCGTAGCCTCAAACCGGCACTCAAGCTCTCCCTGCCCGCGCTGGAAACCCTGGCCGTCATCGCCTACAAGCAGCCCGTCACCATCCCTGAAGTCAACGAGATTCGCGGCGTGGATTCATCCGCCGTCTTCGGTTCGCTGCTCGCCCGCAAGCTCATCGCCACCGCCGGCCGCAAGCAGGTCATCGGACGCCCCATCCTCTACAAAACCACCCGCGAGTTCCTGCTCCGCTTCGGCCTCAAGGACGTAGCCGAGCTCCCCTCCATGGAGGAGTTCGAGAAGATGGCTGTCCTCTCGCTCGACGAGCAGGAACCGCCGGCCGAGGGGGAATCCGCCCCCGAGATACGTCAGGATCTGAGTCTGGAACTGGACGAAATTGACGATCAGCCTGGGGACGAATTTTTGACCGCCCCACCGGAAACCCCGGAACCCGCCAAGACCGCCGGGACGGCGGCCAGCAACGAACCCCAACCCACCGCGGAGGCCGCGCCTGCTGCGCCTTCTCCCACAGAGCAGGCAGAAACTGAGACTTCCACCCATGACGAAAAAGACCAAGAAGACCGATGACCTCGAGCCCGTATCGACCGAACCTCAAATAACTGTCGCGCCCAAAATAGAAGACCCGATCGGAGACGAAACCGACGGCGAGGCCAAAACTGCGATCGAACCCGAAATCGGCTCTGAAACAGAAGCTGAAATCGAAGCCGCGCCCGCACACGAAGTCCAGATCGAAACCGAAGCGGAAGCCGAAGACGGCTCCGAGCCCGAATCCGAGTCTGACGAGGCCGAACCCGAATTCAAGCCCCGTCCCCCCGCCAAGCTGAATCGCCTGCAGAAGATCCTGGCCCAGGCCGGCGTCGCCAGCCGCCGCAAAGCCGAGGAGCTCATCGAGCAAGGCCGCGTCCAGGTCAACGGCAAGGTGGTCACCGAACTGGGCACCAAGGCCGACGCCGCCCGCGACCACATCCGCGTTGACGGCAAGCTGCTGCAGGGCGCCGAGCGCCTCCGCTACTTCGTCCTCAACAAACCCAGGGGCTTCGTCACCACCGTCAAGGACCCCGAGGGCCGCCCCACAGTCATGCAGTTCTTTGACAAGATGCGCGAGCGCCTCTACCCCGTCGGCCGCCTGGACTACATGAGCGAAGGCCTGCTGCTGGTCACCAACGACGGCGAGCTGGCCAACCGCCTCACCCGCGCCGCCGCCGGCGTGGAAAAAACTTACCTCGTCAAGGTCGCCGGCCAGCCCAGTGAAGCCGAACTCGACATTCTCCGCGGCGGCGTCGCCATTGAACGTGGTAAACCCGGCTCCGATAAGGTTCGTACCTCTCCGGCCCGCATCCGCCAGGTCCGCCAGGGCGACAATCCCTGGTACGAAGTCGTTCTCATCGAGGGCCGCAACCGCGAGCTCCGCAAGATGTTCGAAGAAATCGGTCACTTCGTCGAGAAGATTCGCCGCGTAGGCTACGGCCCCCTGGTCCTCGACCAGGAGCCCGGAAACCTGCGCGAGCTCGATCCTGAAGAGCTGGAGCTGCTGCGCAAAGCCGCCGACGGCACACTCCGCACCCCAAAATCCAAGGAAGTCCGCCGCCGCAACGCCGCCCAGTTGCCCACGCTCGCTCCCCGCCCAACAGCCCGTCCGCGTCCGGCCAGGCCCGTTGCGGAACGCTCCAGCGCCGCAGACCGTCCCGGCGAGTACCGTCCCAAGAAATCCTTCGGCACGGACAGGCCGTCCCGGCCCACGCGCCCGCCCGGCGAGGAATTCCGGCCCGCCGCCCGTCCGGCCTGGAAGAAAGACGACCGTTCCACCCGCCCGCCATCGCGCTTTGCCGCAGACTCACGCGGCCAAGGCCGGCCCGCCGCGGGCAAAGCCTTCCCAGCCAAACCCGCCTGGAAGAAGCCGGAACGCCAGGAATGGCCGGCTTATAAGCGGCCACCCGCGCCTCGCCCCGGCGCGGCTCCGCCCGCCGAAGGCTTTACCGCAAAAAGACCGGTCCGTCTGCGCATTGACGCGGTAGGGCCTGATCATCCAAGTCCAGCCCGTCCCAGCCGCCCAAGCTCAGACCGGCCCAGGTTTGACCGTCCCGGCCCAGGCCGTTCGAGCGCCGGCCGTTCCAGTTCCGCCCGTCCCTTCCGCGGCGAAGGCGGCCTGGCGCGTCCCTTCACCACCAGCAGCGGCAAGCCCCGCGCCGGCGGCGCGCGCCCCAGCAGCAAACCGGGAAAGCCTCCAGCCCGCTCCTACAGCGCCAGACCAGCCAAGCGTCCGTTTGAATCGAAATCAGCCGGCCCGGCCAAGCGCCCCTTCCGCCGCGACGAGGCCGAAGGCTCCTTCGCGCCCCGAGCCGAAAAGAAAACCGGCTGGAAGCCCAAGCCCAGCTTCGGCGGCCCAGCCAAACCCGGCTCCGGCGCACGTTCCAAACCCAAACCCGGCAGCTCCGCCAAATCCGGTTACAAGGCCAAACCCTCCGGCCCCAAGCGGACAGGCGCACCCGGCAGAAAAAGACGCAGCTAAGAACCAGCCCCACTTCCGAAGGCAGTGGGGCTGGTTCCGAGTAGCCCGGCACGATAAGTGCTAAACTTGGCCCGTTCGCCAATGCTTAGAAGAGCGTGTATTGGACGGACTCACAGGCACGGGAGCCCACATGGCAAACACCTTTGGCACAGACATTCTCATTCAGGCGCCGGACCCGGCGAAGGCGGCATCGTTCTACGTTGACCATCTCGGCTTTGAGACCACCGGCGAAGACCCCGAGATGATCAGCCTTCATGGCGCGCACATCAACCTCTTCATCGAGCGAGGACCGGCGCTGGGACCGGTCCTGGAAGTCACGGTCGACAGTGTCGAAGCCGCCAGGCTCCGCCTCATAAAAAACGGGTGCGTGGTCATCAAGGACGAACCGGATTTCCCGCGTTGCTACGTCAAGGATCCCTACGGCCTGATCTACAACCTGACAAGCTAAAATCGCAAAATTATCACCGAACCGGCGTCTCCGCGCATCTCAACAGCCATGAGTATTGAAAAAGCAACCTTCGGAGCCGGCTGTTTCTGGGGCGTCGAAGCGGCCTTTGCCGCCATCCCCGGCGTAACCGCCACCGCCGTCGGCTATGAGGGCGGCCAGCTTGACCGCCCCAGCTACCAGGACGTCTGCACCGACCAAACCGGCCACGCCGAAGTGGTCGAACTCGACTTCGACCCCGCCCAGGTCCGCTTCGACCAGCTCCTCGACTTCTTCTTCACCCTCCACGACCCCACCACCCTCAACCGCCAGGGCCCGGACTGGGGCACGCAGTACCGCTCCGCCATCTTCTTCCATTCCCCCGAGCAGGAGTCGCAGGCCCGCGCCAAAATCGAGCAGCTCACCGCCGAAGCCCGCTTCAAACCCAAACGCATTGTCACCAAAGTCGAGCCCGCCCAGACCTTCTGGCGCGCCGAGGACTACCACCAGCGCTATCTTGAAAAGCGCGGCCAGGCAAGCTGCCACATCTAACGGCTATCGAAGGTGCTTTCTTGGCTATTCAGCCGGAGCGTCAGCGGCCTCTACCGCAGGCACTTCAGCCCCAACCGCGGCCGGAATCTCCGCATTCGCCTCTGCAACCGCCGCACCCGGCTCGTCGATCCACAAACACACGATCCACCACACCAGCACGGCCACATACACAGCGCCATTGGAGTTGAACAGCTTATCCCTGAGCCCCAGGATGCGCTCGTACTCCGCCTGGCTGTGCGGCGCCGCCTTCATCGCAATCAACTGCCAGGACCCCTGCATCGCCAGTTGCGCAATCGCCGCCGTCGAGAGCCCGATCATGATCTGTTGTGTATGGCTGCGCCACCCGGCCTTGAAGCGCCGCCCAAACAGCACCACCAGCAGACCCAGTTCCACGGTGAGCACGTTCACCAGCAGATCGCCTTTTTGCGCCGCCAGTTGCATCAGCCGCAGCACCGCCAGGGTCGAGTCCGCGGTCAGCGTCTTCCACGCCGGCCACGGTCCCCAAACGGCCAGCACCGCGGCCCCCACGGCCACCAGCGCCAGCGTCCACCCAATCCACGTCCGCCGCTGCACGCCGCCAAAGGCCCGCCTTGCCAGCTCCACCACCACCAGCAGGCTCACAATCGCCGCCACATCGGCCAGCGTGATGAAAACCTCACTCATCGTGATCGACGGCAGTCGCCCGAACAGCAGCCTGCTCGCCAGCACCCGGAGAGCCATCAGCACGATGCTGGCCGTGAACCACGGGAACCGGCGCGCCCGGTCCCGTCCCAGCAACACAACCAGCAGCACCAGCAGCGCCGCAAACGTAAGCGTCCAGAGAACCTGGGTGGCCGTAAAATCAAAATTTAAGTGCATTTTCGCCCTATCCGCTTGCCCGGCCCGCGTTTTGAACGCTTAGCAGGCCCTTTTCAGTCTAACCGCCCACAGCCGGGCCAGTCCGTCCCTGATACCGCGCTGGACGAATATCCATCTTGGCGAAATCCACTCGCCTTGCCTGGATCGTGGCCGCAGCGCCGTCTTGCCGTCTTTTTCGGTGTGATTGGCCCGGGAATCAAATTCGGCCCGAATTCTTAAGCTCTATCGATAAGAAAATATGGTGCGCCCGGAGAGATTCGAACTCCCGACCTAACGCTCCGGAGGCGTTCGCTCTATCCAGCTGAGCTACGGGCGCGCTCTTTCAGCATACCGCACTTTGGATTGTCTCGGCACAGCCAGCCGCCCAGTGGATCCCCTTGCCAATCAAGCCTACCGCCCAGCCTCCCGCTGCGCCCTCAACTCCTCCATCACCGACTGGATCAGCGCCTTGGCGCCCTCCATGCTGCCCAGAACCGCCTGCAAATCCAGCGCCGGCTTGGCCGGGTTCCGGCTGGATGCGCAATAGACCCCGTGCTGACCTACCAGAATCAGCGAGTCCGTCAGCAGGTCCAGCGCCACCGCCAGCCGGCCCCGCTCCACGCCCATCATCAATTCGTGCCGCTCCAGCTCCGCCCGCTTCTCGTCGAATACGCTCATACCCACAGCCTACCCGAAAAGCCGGCGACGGTCCCTCACTCGGCCGGCCGCGAAAAGCTCCATTCATAGATCCAGCTTGCGCATATACTCCGCATCCAGCCGCAGCGCCTTGATGGGATCCATATCGAACTCCTCCTGCTCGATGAAGTAATGCTTCAGCCCGGTGGCCGCGCGCAGAATCGGCCGGTAATCCACGACCCCCCGGCCCATCACCGTCGAGTGGAATTTGCCGTCCGCCCCACGCGCCATGTCCTTCACGTGCAGCAGAGGAAACCGCTCCGGCGTCTTGCTCAGGTAATCCACCGGGTTGCGCCCGGTGGCGGCAACCCAGCCGCAATCCATCTCAAACACCACCAGCTTGGGGTCGGTCAGCCGCAACAGCTCGTCGTAGAAAACCACGCCGCCTTCGCTGCCGAACTCTGGGATGTGGTTATGAACGCCGAAGGTCATGCCCGCGGCCTTCACTTTTTCGCCAATCCGGTTGAACTCGCCCGCCACCCAGCGCCAGTCGTCCAGCGTGAGCGGCCCGGTCAGAGCGGGGTCGCGCCGCATCGAAGAGGAACAGATCATATAGTCCAGCCCAAGCTGATGCCCATACTCGATCAGCTCGTCCAGCCGTGGCCACAGCACGCCCAGCGGATGGTGCGTGCTCACGCAGCGCAGCCCCGCCTTATCCATCGCCTTGCGAAACTCCGCCGCCGTGCGGTCGTAGTAGCCCGCGGCCTCAACTTCCGTGTAACCCGCCTCCCTCACCTTGCGCAGCGTCCCGTCAAAGTCCTTGGGAAGCAGCTCTCTTACGCTGTAGAGTTGCAGCCCGATGGGAATGCGAAGCGGAGCGGCGTTTAACCGGCCGACGCTCACACAGGTCGCAGCCACAGCCGCGCCTGAAGCCTTCAAAAAAGTCCTGCGCGAAGTAAAGCTCATCAACTGGTTCTCCTCGGAAGGCTTCCGTTCAGCCCTTGATCGTTTTGGTCGCCGCATCCCACGTCGCCACGGTGCGGTGAAAGTAAGAGTAATTGGCCTGGTGGCAGGCAATGGCCGCGTTGTTGCCGAAGACCTCGTCCTCCACCACGTGCTCCCGCGTCTCCACCGCGCGGAAGAAGTTGGCAATGTGGTCGGCGGTATCGTTGTAGCCCTGCGGCGCCGCATAGCTCTCCACCTCGCCCGGCGTTGTCGGCGGCGCGGGATGGGCCGCGTGCCACTCGTCCAGGTATTGCTGCTTTGCCGCCGCGGTCCAGCCGTTCAGGCTGTAGCCTTCCGGCTGCGGTGAGGTGTCTTGCGGTGTCACCGTCAGTGTGTTGCCGTTGATCACCATGGTGGCCTCGGAGCCGTAGAAGATGATCGGCTCGCCTGCCGCGTTGTTCTGGTTGCAGTGCAGGTTCACCGTCACGCCCGGATAGTCGTAGAGCGTAGCCAGCAGGTCGGGAAAATCGCGGCCGTCGTTGAAGTGGGTCAGGCTGCCGGTCGAATAAGCGCGGCTGGGAACGGCATTGATCCCGCTGATGCACTGGATGCCCGAGAGCAGGTGGACGAACAGGTCGCCGGCCACGCCCTCGCCGTAGTCGGCAAAGCAGCGCCAGCGGAAGAAGCGCGCCGCGTCGAACGGCCGCGACGGCGCATCGCGCAAAAACCCCTCCCAGTCGATCGTCTCCGGGCTCGCGTCCGGCGGGATGGGATAAACCCACGCGCCTGAGGGCGTGTTGCGGTCCGAATGGCCCTCGATCAGGTGCACCTCGCCCAGCCGCCCCGACGCATAAATCTCCGCCGCCTTCTTGTACACGATGTTGCTGACCCTCTGGCTGCCGGCCTGGAAGATGCGCTTGCCCGCACGCACTGCTTCCACCATCGCCTGCCCATCGGCCACGCTGTGGCTCATCGGCTTCTCGCAATACACGTCCTTGCCCGCCGCCACGGCGTCCAGCACCACGCGCCGATGCTGAAAATCGGCCACGGCCACAATCACCGCGTCCACATCCTTGCGGTCCAGCAGCGTCCGGTAATCCCGCGTCGTCGGAATCTCCACGCCCCACGCCTCTTTGCCGGCCCGCCGGTGCATCTCATACAAGTCCGCCGTGCCCACGCAAACCCCCGTCGGCACCTGTCGCGCCGCCCGCAGCAGATCGCAGCCCCGAATCCCCGTTCCTATCGAGACAAACCGGATCTTGCGCCCCGTCGTGCTTTCGCCCGCGCCGCCGGCCCCCCCACCAGTCACTGTCTGGGCCGCCATCGCCGTTGAAGGTTCCAGCAGCGTCGCTTTCACCGCCGCGCCCGCCGCAACAGCGCCCGCGCCCAGCCGCACAAAATCCCGCCGTGTGATGGAATGCATGTTCATAAGGTCCTCCGCATGAAGCGTCATTCTCGCTCTCCACCCTGCCTCGTGTCCACAAGCGCGGAAAGCGGGCAAGAAACCCACACTCACATGCACGTCAATCTTGCGTCCAGCATAGCTTTAGATTCTCTGTCCGATGCGCGCAATGCGGGGAACCGCTATCAAAGTTACCGCGAAGAGAAAAATGGACGCGGCAATGAATTCGAGGTGCCCGTGACGCAGGTCTTCAAACACCAGCTTCGCCGCAACCAGCACCAGCGTGGCGTAGCCAATTCGAGTCAGTTCAATCCGGCGCCAATGCGCGCCGCTGAAGGCAAGTGCGAGAGCCGCCACGCAGATTGTCAACGTGCGGATGAAAGCCAGGTGATGGACTCCGGGATTCACGCTCAATGCAGTCAGCCACATCAGGCCTTGCACCAGCAGCGCCGCTGTGGCGCCAACCGCCAGAGATGCGGAGACAGTATGAAGAAGCTGCTGCTTCCATAGCTCTCCCTGGCAAGACTTCCCGGCTGCATAGCAGAGAACAACGCCAACCGAGATCAGGCAAACGCTCCACGTTGGCGCTCCAGGAAGTGTCCCTGCAAGCGCGCGGAAGGCATACTCCAGCAGGCCGGATACCGCTGCGGCTGCCACAAGATATACCATGCCGTGAAACTCAAGAATTAGCCGGTTCAACCGGACACCAAGGAACGTAGCTACAATCGCGGCCGTGCCCAGGCACGCCGCCATCCACAACGGCGGCAGGCACAACAAGCAGCCTGTCAAAAAGAGCGCTGCGCTCCAGGCGGCAAACACCCGGTAATTGCGCCGTTCCGGAGCGCGGTCGAAGAAAACAAAGATTCCCGCATAACTTGCCGCGGACAAGACCAGGCAGAAGATCCCCAAAACGGTTGCGCCGCCGCGGGGCTCGAAGTAGAGCAAGCTGGAAGCCGCCAGCAGAAACGCAATCATGGTCTGGACCGTCTCGAACGCTGTGATCTTCTGCTGGAAAGCCGTAGTCTTGAGGGCCACGCTCACCCCATAAATCAGAAATAGTACAAGGCCGGGCGCAAGCAATGCAGCCGTGCCGAGACTCGGGTAATCCCCGCGCGTGCTTTCCGGGCTTGAGTAGATAAAGATCAGCGCCCATATTGCTACGTCGGCAGCCGCCGCCACCGGGAGCCGGACACCCAGCCCGTGATTGCGTCCCGCCGCGTACTCGCAGAGAAGAACCATCAGCAGGAGTGCCGCGATGAAGGGAGTCACCTCGTGCGTGGCAATCGATAAGGCCAGGGCAACCACGGCCGCGGTAACATTGGCCACCCAAAAGACCGATGCGAGGTTGCGCTTCCATGCCAGGGCAGAGGCCGCGCAGACGAATGCGCCGAGCACGCCCGCGGTCACCGCGGCAGGCAACACCTTGAAGCGCAGTGTAAGTTCCCACAGCATCGGAGCCAGGATCAAGGCGGAGGTGCAGGCATAAGTCGTGCTTGCAAACCATGCCCCGGTGGGCGCCCGCGTCGCCCACACCAGCCACAACATCGCGTACGCAATGGCGATCGCCGCAACCCCCAGTTTGGGAAGCGATGTCGATTCCTCAACAGCCCGCAGCAGGTATGCCCCGGCAATTCCGAGCATGGCCTTGCCCAGCACTGAAAACACTCCCCCCGCCAGCGCAAAGGGGAGCGTCTCGCCAGCCTGCTCCACCCGCGATGGGATCGACTCCAGCGCAGGAACTGCACTGGACGCCTCGGAAGGATGTTCCAGCGCGTCGACACGCCGCTCCAGTATCTCCAGGCGTGTGGCAAGCCGATTTAAGGCGTCGGGAAGATCATCCATACATTCCACCCGAAGGGAAGCGCTCTCTGCAAAAAGCCTGTTCCGTTCAATCCGCCGCTGCGGCTTCTGGCACGTCCTTTTCAGGCCACGGAGGCAGCAGCTTTATCAGCACCCACAAAAAGACCAACGGGAGGATGGTCAAAGCAATGGCCACCAACAGGCCCTCGTGCGTGACCAGGCTCATCTTGTAAGTCGTGTACCCGAGAAAACTCTTGCTGAACAACTGTCCGCCGATCACAACGTTCCAGCGCATGGCGAAGATGCCAATCAGGGTCAGGCATCCAGCCACAACGTAAATCCGCTTGCGCGCGATCTCCGGCAGCTTGACCACCTGGGTTATGCCCAGCAGGATGATGGGCGTCAGCGTGCCCAGGCAGATCTGGATCACGATGTGGGGGATGTAGAGCTGGGTGTGGACCAGGAAGTTCAGGCTGCGGAACGATTCGTCGGCCTCGTAGATGCGGTGGATCAGGTCCAGCATCTCCAGGCTGAAGTCGATGATGAAGATGTAGAACAGGTACATCGCGATGGTGTCCACGCAGTGTATGTCGATCTTTTGCTTGCGCAGCTTCGCGATCGCCATGTAGAGCAGCATCACCGCGGCAATTCCTGACACCATGGCAGAAAAAATGAACACCACCGGCATCAACGGCGACGACCACCAGGGATTGGCCTTGATGGAGCCGAAGATGAACCCGACGTATCCGTGCAACAGGAAGGCGGAGGGGATACCGATGAGCGTCACAATCCATCCCACCCGCTCGTCGATCGCAAGAGAACGCTCGCTGATGTTGCTGGAGCCCAGCGTCATCAGCCGGTAAATCCAACGCGTCCATTTCCCGGCGGACTGGGACCACAGAACGATCTCGCGCCGGTAGTCGAGCCATATCTCAAACACCAGCACCGCCATCAGGTACCACATGTACACATACCCGAACATGGCCATGGCCGAGGTGCTGTGCGGAGTGAAGTACATCTCCGGTGAGCGGAATGGGTGGCCCAGGTGCAAAACCAGCGGCAGGGGCGCAACTAGCAGGAAGGCCAGGGCCGTCAGCAACGCCAGCCGGTAAGTCGGCTTCACTGCCGCCACCTGGAAAACACGCTCCAGCGACGCCAGAATGAATGCGCCCGCGACCAGCCCCGTGATGAAAGGGTACAAAACGATCAGCACGCTCCATTCGAGCGTGATTTCGTTCGGATACATGAAGCCTTCAACACCGTTCATAACCCTCACCCGTCTCCTGAGTCCACTCCGTCATCGCTTCCGTCCTTATCGCACCGAGCCGTCCAGGCCGTTGTAGAAGACCTTCGCGCCGGTGGCCATATACGGCTTCAACACCTGCACGCTGTGGGTCTTCAGAAACTCGTGGATCGGATCTTTGGGATTCTTCAAGTCGGCCAGTTGGCGCGCCCCGGTTGGACAGGCTTCGCAGCAGGCGGTCGTAAGTCCCTTGGTAATCCGGTGGTAGCAGAGCGTGCACTTATCCGCCACTTTCTTCACCGGATGAATGTAGCGGCAGCCATAGGGGCAGGCCTGCACGCAATAGGCGCAGCCCAGGCAGTACGTCTGGTCCACTAATGCGACGCCGTCCGGGCTCTCGAAGGTCGCGCCCACCGGGCACACCTGCGTGCAAGGCGAATCCGCGCAGTGGTTGCACATCTTGGGAACGAAGAAATACTTCTCTCCGTCTTCCTGGGCCACCGGGAATCCTTCCTTGCCGCCGTCGGGCGAGATGACATGAGGGTTGGTCATATCCTCGTCCGACACGTTGTACCGTTCCACCCAGGTGCGGAAGTATCCGTCCGGCACGTCGTTCTCCGCCTGGCAGGCCCGCACGCAGTTGCCGCAGCCGATGCACTTGGGGATGTCGATCAACATGCTCCACCAGTGATCGGCCATCTTGTAGTTAGGCGAGGCTTCCGGCGTTCCGGCCAGAACGGACTCCCACGCAACTGCCGCCGCCGGCAGAAGGATCAGCATTTGGCGCCGGGTAATCTTCATTTCGCACCTCCCACAGCCGTCGCCGGCGCATCCATCCCCGGACTATGCGGTTGATGGCAGGTCTCACACGGCATTCCATTCGAGTGTTCCGCCGGAACCACCTGCGGAAAACCTTTGGGCTTGGCGGCGCTGGCCGTATGGCAGCGGGCACAGAGTGCGGCCGTGTCCGGCAGAACAGGCTTGACCGTCGAAGGGTCGTCGGCATGCTTCGCCAATGCCCCATGGCAGGCCTCGCAGTTCACGTGCGCATGTTTGCCGTTCTTCTTCACGTCCAGAACGTCCGCGTGGCAGGTCTCGCAAGCCTGGTGGCCGGCGTATTGAATCGGATGCGCGGCAATCTCGCCTATCGCATTCCCGCGATAGTGCCCATACTGGCCAAAGCTTTTGGGGACCACGTAGCCTCGTACCACCAGAAACACCAGAAAGGCGAGGACGAAAAGTCCCGCAAACCGTAAAAGATGCCCTGCATCCTTGAAGACACTCATCAAGCCCTCTCCTTAACGACCGTGCCAGGAGGTTCAGCGAAGCTGTTCCATTTTGATCTGGAAAATTCCGCGTAAGCCTGACCTTACAGGAGCGTGTCGCACGGCTGTATGTGAGTTAAATCACACGCAGGTGTGACACAGGTCGCTCGCAGGACGCAAAGCACCCGCCGGACGCAGGCGTTCCGGCGGAAACCATCGCTGCTCTAATTGGAGGGGGACAAGCGGCCCACAAGCGTGAGATCGATCCGCTTTGCACATGAAACGTGCCATGGGCGCCGTGGTCGGAGCCGCCCAGCGAGAAGGCGGCTTCGTCCTTATCGGAGGGGCGCCCGGTTCAATTCTTCCTCCTGTGTCACTCTTCTCTACGAATCCAGCGAACAGCGTGGGCGCCGATAGGCTCGTTTCCTTTATTAAAAACGGACTCCTGACCCTCCAATGTTTTCCCGTCAGCGGATAGCGTGAACGTAACATTCACCACCGACAACGGGTACCCAGGATCATGTCCCGATAGCCGGAAACTGATTAGCCTGGCTTGGACTTGTATATTATCTATAGCCCATAGAGACCGGGAGCAACTATTTGTAATTGCCCATCGTCCGCCATTTTGATTGATAATATAGTCACATTCCGGCTTTGAATTGCCGCCGACAAAAAAGCCGCTCGGCAAGGGGATTTGATACCACCTTCCCTCGACGGTGTAATTCCTGCCTTCGGTGACAGCACGCTCTTTCTCCTGCTGTGCCTCCAGGAGTTTCAGTTGGCGTTGTTCCCTTTGCTTCTTTACCTCATTTTCCGCCGCCGCCGTCTGCTTGAGCGCCATGAGCTGGTAAATCTCGTCCTGGGCGTTGCGGGCGTCGGTGGGTTGGGTGAGCATGTAAAGGTTCATGCTGGCGATGGCGTCGTCAAACCGGCCCGCGGCTTTCTGGGCGGCGGCCAGCTTCTTATACGCATCCCCCCACCAGGGAGCAGCCATCGAGGCTGCTTTGTACTCCTCGATGGCGCGCTCATAGCCGGCATTGTCCTCCGCCGAGTTCGCGAGGACTACGGCCATCACGTAATGCCCACGGGCCTCTTCGGGAATCTCCGGCGGAGTCTTCATGGCCTGGACCAGCTTGATGATCTGTTGCCGGGCGGCGTCGCTTGGGTTGGCGTTAAACTGCTGCAACGCCTGCTGAAACTGCTGCGCGTCTCGCTGGCGCTCAAGATCGCGCCCCAGTTCCTCGGCGGCCTGGGTGTCAACCCCAGGGCGCACCGCCGCCCGATAAAGCGCCAGGTTGCGCTTGACGCCGTCGTAGTCAACGGCCTTGGCGTAGGCGGAGGCGGCGCTCAAGTCGGCCTCGGCATACCAGGGAGCCTGCACGGCAACCTGCTCAAATAGCGTGGCCGCAGCTTTGAAATCGTCCGCGGACGAAGCAGCGTTCATCTGCACAGCAGCCTGGACAAAATTATCCCGCGCAAGTTGGGAAATCGCCGGAGCCGGCTTCAAGGTCTTGGCCAACGCAACGATCTGGTTGCGCAGAGTGGCGTCTTCAGGACTGTTTTGGAAATCTGCCAGCCAGGCTGCAAGCTGTTTGCGGGCAGCCGCGTCGGCAGCCTGCTGGTGTGCCGGGGCAGCGGGTTTGGCCGTCTGCGCCGGCGCCGGAACGGCGATTGCGCATAACAGCGGAAAAAGCATGAGCCCGAAATGAATCGATCTTGTGTTCATGGTTTCTCTCTCCGTGGTACTGCATATTTCAGGTTGACGCGAGCTGAACCCTCACCTTGCGCCCGCATCCCGAAGGATCTAAGCTATTTCCGGTCTCCGGCATGAATTGCCTTCCACGTGCCACAAGGCCGCTTGACCCTCCTGATTTTTTGCGTTCACGTTCTCGCCTCTGTCGATCAGCATCCGCACAAAATTCAGATTTCCCTCGCCGGCGCCACTGCGCACGGTGTGAACAGGAATCTCCTGTTTCAGGACTGCTTCCCCTCGAATTGTACGGCTCGTGGACCGCTTTTGGGAGATTTGATCTGCATCTGTGGCCGAAAGGCGGGCTGCTGAGGCAGCTGCATTGCCGCCGTTTCTTGCAATCGTTGCTCTTTGCAGGCATTGAAGGTTGCAACACACCGGCTATTCCGGGGGTATAAAATACCGGCGGGACCCCAAATTCCAAACCACCGTTCGGGGATGATGAACGTGCCCAAGCAAGCAATGGACGGCCTCGTGCCACAGAGCGGCGAGAAGAGGATGCGCGACGCGCAATTCGCCATGCGTCTCTCATTGGTTATTGGCGTGGCCATGCTGCTGGGGAAGACGGCGGCTTATTTTATGACCCACTCGGCTGCCATCTTCTCCGATGCGGCCGAGTCGGTGATTCACGTGATTGCCGTGGGTTTTGCCGGTTTTAGCCTTCGACTCAGCACGCGTCCCGCTTCCCATCACTTCCTCTACGGTTACGAACGCATCACCTTCTTCTCTGCTGGATTTGAGGGCGCCTTGATCGTCGTGGCCGCGATCGCGATTATCACGGAGTCGCTCCGCGAGTGGATTGCCGGACTCCAACTGCAGCGCCTGGGATCGGGAGTTGTGTTGATCCTGGTGGCAGGAATCGTGAATGCGGGCCTCGGCTACTACCTCATCCGTACCGGCCGCCGGACGAATTCCATCATCCTCGAAGCCAACGGCAAACACGTCCTGACCGACAGTTGGACCAGCTTTGGCGTTGTGGGGGGATTGGGACTGGTGCTGATGACGCATTGGAAGCCGTTCGATCCTCTGGTGGCCATCGTTGTCGCCGCAAATATTCTCTGGTCGGGAGGCCGCCTGGTCTGGCATTCCGCGGCTGGACTGCTGGACTATTCCGATCCCGAGACCGGCCGAAGGATTCGCGAGCGGCTGGATGCAATCTGCTCCGAACTGAACATTGAATACCACGGCGTGCGTTTCCGAACGACAGGGTACCGGCAGATCATAGAAGTGCACTTGCTGTTCCCGCGCCTGACATCGGTGAGCGAGGCCCATGCCCTCGCCACCGTTTTGGAAGAACGCCTGCCCAACGAACTGCGGGTGCCTGCCGAGGTCATTACGCACCTGGAGTCGTCTGAAGATCACGCTCTTGTCCACCACCAACAGCACTACACGGGAAAACCGGATTAAGCTGTTTGGCGCTCTTCGGACCTCAACCCATGAGAAATCGCCTGTAGATGAACTACGGTGCGTCCTCGCTTACGGTAGGGCCCGAACGGCTCAGAAACCTTTCCCAGGCCGGCTCGTACGCCGCTTAGGCCGGGTCTGCCTCAAAACGAGTTGGAATCGGCGCCCCCTGGAGGGTGACGAAACGCTCCGGTTCGCCACATGCGTTGCTTAGTCTGGCCAGATCCGTCTGCATCTCGCGGTCCGCCCTGAAAGACATGAGCGCGGCATCGAGAATTGCGGCCGCTCCGGCATCCTCAGGCCGTTCCATGCTGTAATGCATCCATTTCCCTTCGCGGCGCGCGCTCACAATCCCGGCATTGCGCAGATAGGCAAGATGCCGGGAAATCTTCGGCTGGCCTTGCTTCAGAATCTCAACGAAATAGCAGACGCACACCTCCCGGCCATCCATCAGGTTGAGCAGCCTGAGGCGCGTGGGGTCGGAAAGAGCGGCGAACAAGCGTGCCAGGCCGACCGATTTGGTGCTGCGGGCCATGGCTAATTATATACGCCTTGACAAATATCTGAAGGAAATTATATATTCGTCTTGACGTATACGAAAGGAGGCGGAATGGAAACCGCCGCTCAGGTAAAAGAGGAAGTGAAGCAGAAGTACGGCAGCGCCGCCCGCGCGATTGCGGGCGCAGGAAGCCTGGCTGCCTATTGCGACCCAGCCCTTCGCTGCTGCGACCCGATCACCACGAATCTCTACAGCGCCAATGAGAAGGGGTCGATTCCGGAGGGTGCCGTGCTGGCCTCGCTGGGATGCGGCAATCCCACCGCGTTGATCGAGTTGAGGCCGGGCGAGGTGGTGCTTGATCTCGGTTCGGGCGGCGGCATCGACGTGCTGCTCTCCGCGCGGCGCGTTGGCCCCACGGGCAAAGCCTATGGCCTGGACATGACCGACGAAATGCTGGCGCTGGCGCGCGAGAACCAGCGGCAGGCTGGGGTCGATAACGTGGAGTTCCTGAAGGGCGACATTGAGAACATCCCTCTGCCGGACAACTCCGTCGATGTGGTGATCTCCAACTGCGTCATCAATCTCTCCGCGGACAAGGACCGTGTCCTGAAGGAAGCATTCCGGGTGCTCCGCCCCGGAGGCCGCTTCGCAGTCTCGGATCCTGTCGTCCGTGGCAAGGTTCCGGACGCTATACGGCAAAGCATGTTGCTGTGGGTCGGGTGCGTTGCCGGAGCTTTGGAAGAGCAAGAGTATCGGACGAAGCTGCTCAGCGCCGGCTTTGTCGATGTCGATGTTGAGCCAACCAGAATCTACAGCGTGGAAGATGCGCGCCAGTTTCTGGCGGAGGCCGGGGTCGATGTGGACGAGATTGCCGCGCAGGTGGAAGGCAAGTTCATGAGTGCGTTCATTCGCGCCACCAAACCGAATGCGGTTTGCTGCGAGCCTGGTTGCTGCTCCGCGGCGGCAATAGCCCGGAAAGGCTAACCTATATGCCGAACCACTACAACGTCCTGTTTCTATGTACGGGCAACTCCGCCCGCTCCATTATGGCGGAGTCCATCCTGAACCGTAAGGCGAAAGGTATCTTCACCGCGTACAGCGCGGGCAGCCATCCTGCAGGGGCGGTGAGGCCGGAGGCTCTCAAGCAGATTGAGCTTGCGGGAATCCCAACTGCCGGACTGCGTAGCAAGTCCTGGGATGAGTTTGCCGCGCCCGGCGCCCCGCGGATGGATTTCGTCTTCACGGTTTGCGACAACGCCGCGAACGAGGCCTGCCCTTTCTGGCCCGGACAGCCGATGACCGCTCATTGGGGAATCCCCGATCCGGCAGCGGTCAACGGCACGCCTGAGGAGATAGACCGTGCCTTTCGCGACGCATTCTCGATCCTAGGCCGCCGCATCGATCTGTTACTTTGTTTGCCGCTTTCCACTCTGGAGCAGCTCACAATTCAAAGAGAGCTGGACAACATCGGCCGGCAATGAAGCCTTCACTCTTGCGCCGGATGGTTGCGGCCACGCAGAACCGATATCCAACCGCCCTTGAGGCCAAATAACAATGTCCAACAAACCCTATACGCAAGGCCGGATTTGCGCTCCGTTGCAACGGAAGAAGCTCTCCTTCCTCGACCGCTTCCTCACGCTCTGGATATTCCTCGCAATGGCCATTGGAGTGGGCTTAGGCCACTTCATCCCAGGCTCCGCCGGATTCGTCAATCGCTTTCAGAGTGGAACGACGAATATCCCGATCGCCATCGGCCTGATCATCATGATGTTCCCGCCGCTGGCGAAAGTTCGATACGAGAAGCTGGGTGAGGTCTTTCGCAACAAACGAGTTCTCTCGCTGTCGCTGGTCCAGAACTGGGTCATCGGGCCGGTGCTCATGTTCTTCCTGGCCATCGTGTTCCTTCGCGGCGAACCGGCCTATATGCGCGGACTCATCCTGATCGGCATCGCACGCTGCATCGCGATGGTCCTGGTGTGGAATGAGTTGGCCGACGGTGACACGGACTACGTTGCCGGCCTGGTCGCAATCAACAGCGTCTTTCAGGTGCTCTTTTACAGCCTCTACGCGTGGGTCTTCATTACCGTGCTTCCAAAGTGGTTCGGCCTTGAAGGAAGCATCGTGCAAGTCAGCATCGCCCAGATCGCGAAGAGCGTTGCAATCTACCTCGGCATTCCATTCGTCTCCGGGTTCGTTACACGCTTTGCTCTCATTCGGCTCAAAGGCGAGGAGTGGTACCGTACGCGCTTCATTCCCAGGATCAGTCCGCTCACGTTGGCCGCCCTGCTCTTCACGATCCTGGTGATGTTCTCGCTCAAGGGCGATCTGATTGTGCGCCTGCCGCTCGATGTGATTCGCATCGCAATCCCGCTGGTCATTTATTTCCTCATCATGTTTCTGGTGAGTTTTTGGATGGGCAAGCGGCTCGGCGCCAACTACGCGCAATCCGCTACCCTTTCGTTCACGGCTGCGGGAAACAACTTCGAGCTGGCGATTGCGGTGGCCGTGGCCGTCTTTGGCCTGAAGTCTGGCGAGGCATTCGTGGGTGTAGTCGGCCCGCTCATTGAAGTACCGGCACTTATCGGGCTGGTCAACGTCGCCTTCTGGATACGAAAGCGGTACTTCGCCTCGCAAGAGCGCGAATTGGAGACGTGTCCAGCAAGAAACATGCCGTAGGGAACTGTGCTTCAGACGCGCTCTTCCGAGCATGGCGCGAAACCCCTGCGTATGTCATCGCGCAGTTGGGGGGAGCGTTTGCCGCGACGCTTCTCTTTCAGTGGCTCATGCCTTTGCTCAAAACATATCCAACTTGAAACTTGTCTAACTCGTTTGTTCTCTATGCTTTGTTAATGAAATCGCTCGGATGCGGAAAAGCGTGGCGATGGAAGGAGTCTCCGGCGAACCATTCTCTGGGCCAAATTCCCTGCTAACAGGGAAAACTACAGGGAAAGTTGCGGATTCGCCCCCCAAATTCCATCGGCCCAACTCTCTGGATTCCTGAATCTAGGCGAGTTCCGATGCTGGGCGCTCAGCTCAGGCGACCAATAGAACAGGGAATGATCACCGGCGTATCAGGGATTTGTCACTCCTGATTCGGTAGCCTGGGTTTACGGATCAATGATGCAAGCCGGTCGCGGCTCCATGCGAGGGAAACTCAAATGGGGGTGCTAATGGATTTGTTGAGAGTCACATACAGAAAAAATAGGCTAGCCTTCAGGCTCCACTTCGATAGCGTTGATGAGCGGATAGTTCTTGACTGGCGTGAAATATAGCTCCAGCATGCCATGGGCAGTGGGTTTTACGCGATCCACTGTAATCACCGCGGCGCCGCTCTTCTGGTCTCTCGAAATGTCAAAATCCTTCAGCAGAGTTGCACCATTGCAGTACACGTCGAACACGCGGCTTCCAGTTCCGCCGGGACCGCCGTTGCTGCTGCCAAACCACCCCTCGGAAAAATACAGCCGCACTCTGTACTCTTTGTCTGCAACAACCGGAATGAGGTAGTGAAAGTGTCCATATCGCTCCCATTCGAAGAGCCTGGAGTTTGCGACCTTGGGCAGGTTATCCGGATGAAATGTTCTTCTGCCACCCTGGAAGAATCTCTCCGGATACCATGAATTTCCTTGGTCGTCGCGGAAGACCGCCGGACCGGCGAGCATTCGCAGCGGTTGCATGGCATCCGATCCTGACCGCGTAATCTCGACCGCGTTAACGAAAGCTGCATCCGAGATGAAATCCAGGTGGATGGCGCCGTCGCTCATGGGATGAATCCCGGGGTAGACTTTGCCGACCACAGTGTCGTCACCGCTCGCTTCATCCACGATATCCAAAGCCGCTGTCAGAGTGTCGTTAATGGATAAAACAACCTGTCCGGCTCCCTCTTTATCGCCCTCCGTGTCGGCGAAAAGCAACAGAAGTTGATAGCTCCCGGGCGGAGCGGGAATTTTGCATTGGAACTTGCCTTGGCGTCCGTTCAGAAACAGCGGTAAATCGTCTGTTCCCTGAATATCGCGATTCGGATGGGAGAAGGTGGATCCTCCCTTGCAGTATTGATCGGCGCTCCATGTCTGGCCGGCAACATCCACATAGGAGTTCGAGGCTGCGCCAAATCGAATGCGGATGGTTCGATCCTGTGCCGTCCCGGCTGGTTCCGCTGGTCCTGGACCGCCGCCAGTCCCCGCTACGGGCACAAGACTCTCCGGCTTTGCCGGCACTCCCGGTTGCCTGTGCCTTAAATAACTGCTTCCCAGCAACATCAGAACCGCTGCTCCAGCAACGGCCACTCCCGCCAAAATCATCCTCACACGACGGCTTGTGCGGGGCACATTCCGCACCGGTTCTTCGAGCGCCGGCAAGGTATCGACAGGACCGGCAGGCGCCATCAACGCCTGTTTCTTGGGTTCGAATTGCAGCTCATATTTGCCGGCCGGAAGCCGAATCTGGAGCGGGTGGTCAGCACCCTCCCTCGCATAATACCGCTCCAGCTTCTCCCTCAATCCGTGAGCCGTTACGCGCACAATGGTGTCCGATTGGGGGTCAAACTGCGCCGGACGATGCAGCGCCTCCACGGCGATGCTGTATTCCTTCACCTGATCGGTCTTTCCAGCAAAATACCGCTCCGCCACGTACTCCAGGAAACGCCGAAGATTTGGCGCTTTGTCCAGGATGCCCGACTGAAGCACGGCTTGCAGTTCCTGCCATCCCTCTTCCTGGTTGGTACGAATTGTGGAATGCGCCAACGTCATAGGGTGCAATTTTCCTTCACGATTCTAGCGTTATTATTATATTCCTCAAAATAGATTCGGCGGAAGTGCCAATTAACGGTCCCTAACCGAAGTAACGTAGACAACGACGGTTGCGGCCGAAAATGCCCGCACTTGCTCTATTTCTCCTTATAAATCAATGACTTACGGAAGGTTAAGGCAGATATTCGCGCCGCGCAAACGTAGGCCTGCGATTGGTTGAGGCGCGGTTCCCGCAACCATGCAAGCCTCTCTAACCGTGAATGAACGGCGACTCACTTGCCAGTTGAGCGCTCGTGCGCAGAGTATCGCGCTATTGCATTCCCCGGCCCCCTGCGAACGACGCAAATCAAAGAAGTGGCGAGTAGGGTGCCTTGTTTGCTCAGGACACGTCCCTTTGTACTCCCCCGATCCCACTGGAGCCGAGGCATACACGCATTCAGTTCGTATTGCCGGCAGCTCAAAACAATCGTTGTTGAGAGGTTCTCTGATGAATAATCGCACAACTTGCTTGAAGGTCGTGAGCCGGCTGCTGTTTTGCCTGACGCTCGTGGCGCTTCTCTTCTGGGGCAGTTCGGCCTTCGCGCAGAACTCGACGATCTTTGGCCCCAACGTCTACGTCTTTACTCCCAGCACTTCGGTGTCGACGATCAATTCGACTCTCGCCACGCTGGCCGGCAACGCGCAGTTCAGCACCAATCGCTATGCTGTGTTTTTCGAGCCCGGCACATACAGTGGCGTCGAATCCCAGGTCGGCTATTACGAGTCCGTTGCAGGCCTTGGCGAGGAGCCCACCACAACCTCCATCACCAACGGCTACCTGACGGTCAACACCACGGACAGCAATGGGAATCTGACGCAAAATTTCTGGCGGGCCATTGAGAATATGACCATGTCCCTCCCTTCAGGCGACATTGAGCAGTGGGGCGTTTCGCAGGGAGCCGCTTTCCGGCGCATGGATATCAATGACAGTGTGGAACTTACGAATACCAACTGCGGTGAGGCAAGTGGTGGATTTATAGCCGACAGCGTGATCACCGGCAACATCCAATCCTGCTCTCAGCAGCAGTGGTATACCCGCAACAGCAACTTTGCTGGCTGGACGGGGAACCTCTGGAACATGACCTTCTCCGGGGATAACGGCGCCCCGGCCGCTGCCTGGGGCGGCGGCGGCAATAACTATTGCGTGCTTGCCTCAACCCCGGTAGTCCGTGAAAAGCCCTTCCTCTATCAGGATAGCGGCGGCAACTACTGGGTATTTTCGCCGACATTGAGGACCAATTCCGTTGGCCCAAGCTGGACAAGCAGCAATCCGGGCCCCGGCAACTCTCTGGCCATCAACACCTTCTTGATCGCCACACCCTCAACCTCGCTGGCCACGATCAATGCCGCGCTGGCTTCAGGCGAAAACCTCATTCTGACCCCTGGCATCTACAAGTATTCCGGGGCCATCAATGTAACCAACGCCAACACGGTGGTACTCGGACTCGGCTACGCGAATCTGGTCCCGCAGACGGGAACAGCGGCGCTTACTGTAGCCGACGTGGACGGCGTGCAAATCGCCGGACTGCTCATCGACGCCGGCCCGGTCAACTCGCCGGTACTCCTCGAGGTAGGAGTGAAGGGTGGATCGCGCGTCAGCCATGCAAGCAACCCCACGTCGATCAACGATGTGAACTTCCGCATTGGCGGAGCCACCGCGGGAACCGCCACCGTAGCCACGGAAATCGATAGTGACAACGTCATTATCGACAACATGTGGTCATGGCGCGCCGACCACGGGACCGACGCCTCCTGGACCGGCAACGTCGCCATGAATGGATTGGTCGTGAACGGGGACAACGTCACGGCCTTGGGCCTGGCTGTCGAGCACTACGAGGCAGAGCAGGTCGTATGGAACGGCGAAGGCGGAGAGACCATCTTCTACCAGAGCGAAATGCCCTATGACGTTCCCAGCCAGGCCGCATGGATGAACGGCAGCGTGGACGGTTACGCGTCCTACAATGTCGCGCCGACGGTCACGTCTCACCAGGCCTACGGCATCGGTGTTTACTCCTACTTCAGTCAGGGAGTAGCTATCATTGCCAACAGCGGGATCTCCGCCCCGGTCGCCAGCGGAGTCAAGTTCACCGATTCGGTGTCTGTGTTCCTGGCTGGAAGCGGCCAAATCACCTATACCCTCGCCTCTGACAGCGGCACAACCGATAATGCGGGCACGGTGGCGGATGCCGCATCCTACATCAGCTATGTAAGCTCCTGGGGAGGTTCGGGCGGCAGTTGCACCGCGGTTCCAACCGTCCCTGGAACGCCTTCCGGGACAGGAACTTCTTCCAGCGCAATCAACGTAACCTGGGGCGCCAGCACTGCCGGATCGGGTTGCACTTTGAGCTACAACCTGTTCCGCAGCACGACCTCCGGGTTCACGCCGGGCTCGGGCAATCAGATAGCATCGGGCCTGAGCACCGCGTCGTATGGGGATACCGGCCTGGCTGCCTCAACAACCTACTATTACAAGGTAGAAGCGGCTGACGGGGATGGTTCATCGGCAGCCTCGGCGCAGGGAAGCGGCACTACGCTTGGCGGCACTTGCAGCGCGGTTCCCTCGGCGCCAACTGGACTGGCGGCGACGGCATCTTCCTCCAGCGTCATCGGCTTGACCTGGACGGCGGTCACCCCTCCGGCCAACTGCACCATCAGCTCCTACAGCGTCTACCGCAGCACCACCAGCGGATTCACTCCGGGCTCGGGCAACCTGGTTGCGAGTGGGCTAACGAGTCCGAGCTACTCCAACACCGGTCTCGCGGCTTCGACGACCTACTACTTCAAGGTTGAAGCGGTTGACGCGGACGGCACATCGGCGGCCTCGGCGCAGGCAAGCGCCACCACGCAAAGCGGCGGCGGCAGTTGCACCGCGGTTCCTTCGGCGCCAACCGGGCTGACGGCGACGGCGTCTTCCTCCAGCGCCATCGGCTTGGGTTG
>Ga0224534_1000013_pt1 | contig 132620 bp, 114 predicted proteins | sample 714E12024metaG_FD_172012 | JGI IMG/M metagenome (GOLD analysis project Ga0224534, IMG submission 172012) | Peat soil microbial communities from Stordalen Mire, Sweden - 717 E1 20-24 | ecosystem: Environmental > Terrestrial > Soil > Wetlands > Peat | place: Sweden: Norrbotten County, Stordalen... | reverse complement strand
GCTCCGATGCAGGGGATTCCAGAGATGAGGGAATGGCAGGCTTCGTTCATTCCGCAAGAGGCCAACCGGGCAACGATTCAACAGTATTCCCTTGACATCGGCCGGCCTTCTCATGGAAGCCACTGGGTGTTTCCTGAGCCCGCAGGGGCTGAAGCCCAAACCTTTTTCCCGATCCCCCGGCACGGCTCAAGCCGTGCCCTGATACAAGCCTCCTGAAAGCCGTCATCGTCCGCCAATGCCGGAATGCTTTTAGGCTGAAGCCGTGCCCTGATACAAAGCCTCCTGAAAGAGAGAAGCCGTGCGTACCCCTACGTTCGGATTCGTGCGAATTCACTGGGAATGGAGAGTTTCGCCATTTCTGTCTCGCACACCCATAACCAAGCCGAGACGGATGCTACCGGGATCCCACCTGTACAATGGAGGGAAACCATGCGACCGTTCTCAAGGATTCTCAGCGCAATAGTTATGGCCGCCGCCCTGGTTTCCCTGGCGGCGATTCTCGGCTCGCAGCCGGCGCCGAAGGAACAGGTGGGGCCGCTCGCCCACGGCGGCTTCCTGTTGAACAGCGGCTGGAAGCTCGACCCGGTGGGAAAGCAAGTCGCGCTCGATACGCTGCCCATGGCCACCGCGCTCTCGCCGGACGGACGCTACCTGCTGGTGTTGCACTGCGGCTACCGGCCTCCAACGATTGCCGTGTTGGACGCCGCAACCGGCGCGGTCGTCAGCACCACTCCGGTACCCGACGCGTGGTTGGGACTGGCCTTCGCGCCGCATAGCAACCGAGTGTATGTGGGCGGCGGCGCGCACGCGGCAGTGTTCGAATTCACCTTGGCCGATGGCAAGCTGACGGCGGGGCGCACCTTCCCATTGGAACAAGGCAGCCTCAAGCCCAGCGATTTTGTCGGCGACGTGGCGTTTTCGCCGGATGGCCGCCTGCTCTACGCGGCGGAGCTGAATCGCGATGCGGTCGCAGTGGTCAATCCTCAATCGGGCATGGTGATCGAGCGCATCCGGACGGGACGAAGGCCGTATCGCATCCTGTTCCATCCCGACGGCAAATCGTTCTTCGTCACCCACTGGGCCGATGGCACGCTCGGTCATTACGACGTTGCGACTGGCAGCCAACTCGCGCGAGTGCCGATTGGCGCGCATCCCACGGACATGGTGTGGCGCCCGGGCGGCAACACGGAGAACGTGGAGGACGAGCCCCGCTGGGCGGCGCGCATCTTCGTGGCGGCCACCAATACCAACAGCGTGTACGCGGTGGGTGTGAGCCAGGACAAAGAGCTGCGCGTGGTGGAGAACATCAATGTCTCGATGACGCCGCGCCAGCCGCTCGGCATGTCGCCTTCCGGGTTGGGACTCAGCGAGGACGGTCAGCGTCTGTACGTGGCCTGCTCCGACGCCAACGCGGTGGCGGTGGTGGATCTGACGGGCGACCGCAGCTACGTCAAAGGGTTCATCCCCGTGGGCTGGTACCCCACGGCGGCGCGCGTGCTACCCTCCGGAACGCTGGTGGTGCTCAACGGAAAAGGCGTGCGCTCGTACCCCAATCCGCACGGGCCCAATCCCGCGCGCCGGCCCGAGCTTGTGCATGCCGGAGTGGCGGAGGAGCAGTACGTGGCGCACATGCAGACCGGCACGGCCTCGTGGATCCCGCCGTTCACCGAGGGGCAACTCGAAAAGTGGACCGCGGCCGCGCTAGCCGATTCGCCCTACCGCGATAGCAAGCTGGACGAGACCAGCCCGCTGCCGCACATCGAGCACGTCATCTACATCGTCAAGGAAAACCGCACTTACGACCAGGTGCTGGGAGACATGAAAGAGGGCAACGGCGATCCTTCGCTCGAGTTGTTCGACGAGAATTCGACGCCGAACCTGCACAAGCTGGCGCGGGAGTTCGTGCTGCTGGATAATTTCTACGTCAATGCCGACGTCAGCGCCGACGGTCACAACTGGTCCACCGCGGCCATCGCGCCGGACTATGTGGTAAAGCTCTGGCCGAACAACTACGCGCGCCGCGGCAAGGAATACGACTTCGAAGAGCAGGACCAAGCCTCGCTGCCGCCGGCCGGATACCTGTGGACCAACGCCAGCCTGGCCGGGCGCAGCATCCGCAATTTCGGCTACATGGTGAATGAGAAGAGGGGTGCGCCCCTGGGCGCCGACCAGATCACCGGGGTGCGCGACCCGGTGCTGGCCAAGGTGACCAACTGGAAGTATCAGGGGTTCGACCTGAGCACTCCGGACGTCGACCGCGCGCAGGTTTTCCTGCGGGAGTTCGCCGAGTACGAAAAGAGCGGCAATATGCCGGAGCTGATCGTGATGCGGCTCCCCAACGATCACACGTCGGGGACTAAGCCCGGCGCGCTCACTCCGCGCTCCATGGCCGCCGACAACGACTACGCGCTGGGGATGATCGCGGAGGCGGTGTCCAAATCCAAATTCTGGACCAGCACGGCGATTTTCGTGGTGGAGGACGACGCGCAGAACGGCCCGGACCACGTGGATTCCCATCGCTCGCCCGCGTGGGTGATTTCATCCTTCGGGAAGCGTCACCTGGTGGACAGCACCATGTACAACACCGCCTCCGTGCTGCGGACTATGGAGTTTCTGCTGGGAGTGAAGCCGATGACCCATTTCGATGCGGGCGCCCGCCCGATGACTTCGGTGTTTCAATCCATGCCGGACGCGACTCCGTATACGGCCGAGCAGCCGCGCATTTCACTCACCGGCAGGAACCCGGCCAACGGACCAGGGGCGGAGGCGTCGATTCATATGGATTTCGACGAGGCCGATAAGAACGACGACGACGAATTGAACGACGTGCTGTGGCGGGCCATCCGTCCCGGCAATCCTCCGCCGCCGGCGCGGAGCTTTTTCGGGAAATAGCGGGACCCTGCCCGCGCGCCGTTGCGCGCGGCTCATGCGCCGCGTCCGCGCACGGTTCTTCCTGGGGACTTTTGACATGCCGCAAATCTATCTGTGCTTCCTCTGGCACATGCACCAGCCGTTTTATAAGGACCTGGCCTCGGGCGAATACAAGCTGCCATGGACGCGCATGCACGCGCTCAAGGACTACTACGGCATGGTGCGCATTCTGGAGGAGTTTCCGCGCATCCGCCAGACCTTTAACCTGGTGCCTTCGATGATGGTGCAAGTTGCCGAATACGCCTCGGGCGCGGCCCGCGATCCCTTTTTCGACGCGGCGCTGAAGCCGGCCGAAGCGCTGACGGATGGGGACCGCGCTTTTCTGCTGCGCCACTCTTTCTATTCCGATCCGGGCCGCATGATTTACCGCTACCCGCGCTACGGCGAGTTGTACGACGCCTGGCAATCGCAGAAGAATGCGGGGTCGCGGGCGATGTTCGGGCCGCAGGATTTTCGCGACCTGCAGATGTGGTCGCAACTGGCGTGGTTCGACGAGGAATTTCAGGCGCACGACGAGGAAGTGCGCGAGTGGCTGCGCCGCGGGCGCAACTTCACGCCCGCCGACCAGGCGCGCATGGGAGCCAAGCAGCGCGAGATCGTGGCCCAGGTGACGCCCGAGTACCGCAAGCTGGCGGCGTCGGGCCAAATCGAAATCTCGACCACGCCATACTATCACCCGATTCTTCCGCTGGTGTGCGATTCCGCGATCGCCGGCGTTTCCCATCCCGGGGTGCCCTTGCCGCCGCGTTTCCGCTATCCGGGCGATGCGCGCAAGCAGCTCGAAATGGCGCGCGAGTTCGCCGCGCAAACCTTCGGCGCCGCGCCGGCCGGGCTGTGGCCGTCGGAGGGCTCGGTCTCCGACGAAGCCTTCGGCATCGCCGCCGAGCTTGGCTATCGCTGGGCGGCCACCGATAGCGGAGTGCTCAACCGAACCTTGGGGCGCGGCGTGGGCGTCGACGGACTTTACCGGCCTTACCACTGGCAGCAGGACGGGCGTTCGCTGACCGTGATTTTCCGCGACCATTACCTGAGCGACCTGATTGGTTTCGTCTACTCGAAAATGGACGCGGCCGCGGCGGCCGGCGATTTTCTGCGGCGCATCCACGACAACTGCGCCGGCATTCTGGGCGGCGGCCGCGACGCGCTGGTGCCGATTATTCTCGATGGCGAGAATGCCTGGGAGTATTACGACCGCAACGGGCGCCCGTTTCTGCGGGAGCTCTACCGGCGCATCCAGGACGACCCGCGGATGAGCGCGGTGACCGTCAGCGAAGGCATCGAGAAATTGGCGCCGGAGCCGCTGGGCGGCATCTTCCCCGGCTCCTGGATTAATGCCAACTTCGACGTGTGGATCGGCGCCGAAGAAGATAACCAGGCGTGGACGCAATTACTGCGGGCCCGCGAGACCTTCGATTCCACGCCCGCGGTGAATGGCGACAAACGGCAGATGGCTTATGAAGAGCTGCTCATCGCCGAGGGCAGCGACTGGTGCTGGTGGTACGGACCGGAGCACGAGTCCACCAACCGCCCGGAGTTCGACCAGCTCTACCGCAGCCACCTCGCCAACGTCTACCGCTTCCTGAACCTGGTGCCGCCCGAGGAGCTTTCGCGCCCCATCCTGCGCATGGCGCTGCCCGCCGTGCTGGTGACGCCCTCGGGGCCGATCCGGCCGGTGATCGATGGCGAGGTCACCTCCTATTTCGAGTGGATGGGCGCCGGCGTTTACCACGTCGATGAGCGGAGCGGCTCCATGCACGGCAAGAAGTTCCTGGTGAAGGAAGTTTACTTCGGCTCCGACGGCCGGAACTTTTACCTGCGCATCGACGTGAACCCGGATTACGAGCGGGAACTGGGCGGCATGGAAGCGCGCTTCACCGGCCAGACGCTGGACGGCGCGCGTTCGAGCCAGATCACCATCGGCTTCGCTTACGGCGCCGTCAAGCCATTGGAAATGAAGCTGGCTGTTCCGGCGGAGGGCGCGGTGGAGTGCGCGTTTGCGCGCGTGCTGGAAGTGCGGATCTCGCTCGAGGCGCTGGGAATCGCCGCAGGCCAGGGATTGCGCTTTCAAGCCTCTTTGTGGGAAGGCGGCCTCCCCGTTGACGCCATTCCGCATCAGGGTTGGGTGGAGATGAAAAGCACCGACCCGGCTCAGTTCGAAGACTAAGGGCCGGTTATGATGGAAAGGCAAACAGAGAGCGCAACCTCACTTCCTGCGAGCGGCCAGCATCTGAAACCCGTCGGCGGAGATGATGCTAATGTGTCCGGCCCACGCCCTTTTCGCCGCAACCAGTACCCGCACGAGTGGCTCGATATTCTCGGGCGTGGCGGGATGAACTCGGAACAAAACGATACCGGATCGTTCGAGAGGGACCCGGCGCTGCACGGCAATCTGCCAGAAGTCCTTGTCCAGCGTCAGTAGGGTGCGCGCATCGGATTCGGCGAGTTCTAACAGGAGAACATCTTTCCATCCAGCGCAATCAGTTCGGGCCCAAAGGACATCGTGACCGGCGGCGCGAAGCGCCTCGACAATCGGCTTCGGGAAGTTCTCGTCAGCTAGAAAGCGCATCTATGCGGGAATCGGAAAGGCCTTGTATTCGTGGGCCAGGTAGCTGGCGTAGGACAGGCAAGCGAGAATGTCCTCGCGCGCGAGGCCTGGGTAGTTTGCCAGGATCTCGTTTTCTCTCTGGCCAGCGGCGAGGAGTTCGAGAATGAACTCGACGGCCAGCCGCGTCCCGCGAATTACGGGTTTGCCTGCCAGGACCTCAGTATCCACGACGATGCGCTCACTAAGCGGCATAACCACAGTTTACCGTGTCACCGCGCGGCTCGTGGCCGCGGGGCGAATCGAATCCCGCTCCGCAGGAACACCGCCCGGTTAAAGTCAAGGCGAACGTCGGTTTCCGACTTACATAGATCGTCAACCACAGTCCCGCGCGCGTAAAGGTGTACATTAGTTCAGAGCTTAGCTCAAACTCCGCATGTGTGGCAGCTCGCGCGATCGCGCACTTGAAAGTGGGTGGTAGGGCAAGCTAAAGCGTGCCCCACCAGGTAGTGGTGTTAAGCTGAATCGGAGGGCGTTTATGGTCGTCGGGGTTGCCAAGGAGATTAAGGACCACGAGACGCGGGTGGGGTTGGTCCCCAGCGGCGTGATCGCTCTGCGCGAAGCGGGGCACGAGGTGTTGGTGGAGGCGCGGGCTGGCGAAGGCAGCTCCATCTCCGACGAGGAATACGCCCGCGCCGGCGCGCGGATTGTGGAAAGTGCCGCCGAGGTGTGGACCAACGCCGGCCTGGTCGTCAAGGTGAAAGAGCCGCAACCGGCCGAATACGCTTTCTTCCGGCCCGGGCTGGTGCTGTACACGTATCTGCACCTGGCGCCGCTGCCGGAGCTGACCAACCGCCTGCTCGAATCGAAGGTCAGCGGCGTGGCTTATGAAACGATTCGCGAAGCCGATGGGTCGCTGCCGCTGCTGACGCCGATGAGCGAAGTAGCCGGCCGCATGAGCGTACAGGTGGGCGCGCAATACCTCGAAAAGCCCAATGGCGGCCGCGGCATTCTGCTCGGTGGCGTGCCGGGCGTGGCGCCGGCCAACGCGGTGATTCTGGGCGGCGGCGTGGTGGGAACCAACGCTGCCAAAATGGCGCTGGGACTGGGCGCGCACGTCACCATCATCGACCGCAACTTGAACCGGCTGCGCGAGCTCGATGACATCTTCAACGGCCAGTTGGTGACGCTGGCGTCGAATGCGGTCACCATCCGAGAGAACCTCAAGACTGCGGACCTGGTGGTGGGCGCGGTGCTGATTCCCGGTGCGTCGGCGCCCAAACTGGTGAAGCGCGACATGATCGCCGGCATGAAGCGCGGGGCGGTGGTGGTGGATGTGGCCATCGATCAAGGAGGGTGCCTGGAGACGGCGCACGCCACCACCCACAGCGACCCGACCTACGTGGTGGATGGCGTGGTGCATTATTGCGTCTCCAACATGCCCGCGGCGGTGCCGCACACCTCCACCTTCGCTCTCACCAACGCGACTTTCCCGTACCTGTTGGAGCTGGCCAATCACGGCCTCGAAGCCGCTTGCGAAAGGCACGCTGCGCTGCGCGAGGGCGTCAACACCTACCAGGGTCATGTTACGCACCGCGGGGTGGCCGGATCGCAGGGCCGCCACTGGCGCGCGCTGGCCGAGGTGGAGTAGGCTCGGGAGATGGCGGCGCCCGAACAGCCCGAGGCAGCCCCGCGGCCGCTGACCGCGTTGAGCGAGGATGAAAAGCTCTTCCAGTCCACCGTGCGCAAGTTCGCGCGCGAGGAAATTCGCCCATACGTGCGCGAAATGGACGAAGCCGGCGTTTTCCGCAAGGAAATCCTCCGGCAGCTTTTTGCCATGGGCCTGATGGCGATCGAGATCCCGGAAGAATATGGCGGGCAGGGCGGCACCTTTTTCCAGGCCATTCTGGCGGTGGAAGAGCTTTCCGCGGTGGACCCTTCGGCCGGGGTGATCGTGGATGTGCAGAACACGATCTGCAACAACGCCGTGCTGCGCTGGGCCGACGCCGCGCAAAAAGCCCGCTATCTTCCGCGGCTGGCGGAAAACACGGTGGCGTCGTATGCGCTGTCGGAAGCCGGCGCCGGCTCGGACGCCTTCGCCCTGGCCACGCGCGCGGAGGACCAGGGCGGCCATTTTCTGCTCAACGGCCGCAAACTGTGGATCACCAACGCCGCCGAGGCCGGCCTGTTCCTGCTGTTTGCCAATGCCAACCCGGCGGCAGGCTACAAAGGCATCACGGCGTTCCTGGTGGAGCGCGATTTCCCCGGCTTCCAGGTGGGAAAGAAGGAAGACAAACTCGGCCTGCGCGCATCGTCCACCTGTGAGTTGATCCTCGATAACTGCCGCGTACCGCGCGAGAATGTGATGGGCGAAGTTGGCCGGGGATACAAGATTGCCATCGAATCGCTAAACGAAGGCCGCATCGCCATCGGCGCGCAGATGATTGGCCTGGCGCGCGCGGCGCTCGAACACGCGACGGCGTACGCCAAACAACGAAAGCAGTTCGGCAAGGCGATCGCCGAATTTCAGGGCGTGCAGTTCGATCTGGCCAAAATGGCCACCGAAATCGAAGCCGCGCGGCTGCTGGTGTACAACGCCGCGCGCCTGCGCGACGCCGGTATGCCTTTTTTGGCGGAAGCCGCGATGGCCAAATACTACAGCTCCGAGGTGGCCGAACGCGCCGCGTCGAAGGCCATCGAAATCCATGGTGGCGTGGGAGTTACCAGGGATTACCCGGTCGAGAAGCTGTACCGCGATGCCAAGATCGGCCGGATTTATGAGGGCACCAGCAACATCCAGTTGTTGACCATCGCCAAGAAACTGTTGAGCAAGTAAACCCGTCTTGCAGTATATTGGGGAAAATGCGAGCGCTCATTCTGACATCCGCACTGGCCGCGCTGAGCGTGCCCATCTGGGCCGCCGCCGACGACCCTGTTAATGCCGACGAGATCATCCGCAAGTTCGCCGCCAAGGAAGCCGAATTCGCCGAGGCGCGCGGTAACTACACCTACCGCCAAAACCTGAAGATGGAAGAGCTGGATCCCGGCGGCAACCCCACCGGCGGGAGGTGGGAGGAAATAGACGACATCATCTTCACCCCCGACGGCAAGCGCATCGAGAAGGTGGTGTGGGCTCCAGTGATTTCGCTGCAGCACATCGTTTTGACGCCGGAGGACGTGCAGGACCTGCGCGAGGTCCAGCCGTTCGTCCTGACTACCGAGGAACTGCCGAACTACATCATCAACTATGTGGGCCGGGAGAAGGTCGATGAGATCGGCTGCTTCGTGTTCTCCGTAAAGCCCAAAAAAATGATGCCCCATAAGCGATACTTCGAGGGACAGGTGTGGGTGGACGATCGGGATTTGCAAATCGTCAAGAGCTACGGCAAGGGCGCGGGCATCGCCAAGGGTCAGGAGTTCCCGAAGTTTGAGACTTACCGCGAGCAGATCGACGGCAAGTACTGGTTTCCCACTTACACCCACGCGGACGACACGCTGCATTTCAAGGAATCGAGCCAGCGCATCCGGATGGTAGTCAAATACCAGGACTACAAGCGCTTCGAAGGCAAGTCCACCATCAAGTACGGCGATACCGTGGATCCCAAGGCGACCACGAAGAAGTAGCAGGTAGGACAGACCATCGCTTTTCGTGGTCTGTCATTTTTCGCTGGAGCACGAAAACCTGACAGACGACAAAAACCGATCGTCCGTCCTACCTCCGATCCGAACGCGAAAGCCGGCAGGGCGAGCGCATGGTTGCACTACGGCAGCGCAATCTCGAGCGGCGCCGACTGCGGCCCCTCTTTCCCGGTTGCGCCGACGGCGGCGATGGCATAGCGGTAGGTCTTGCCATGTTCGGCCGCGTGGTCGGAATAGGTGGGAACCGCGCCGCTTTCGGCAATACGCTCGAACGCGCCGCCGGCCGGAGCGCGGTACACGCGGTAACCCTTGATGCCGGATTCATCGGCGGGATCCCAGGCCAGCTCGATGGAATTGGGCCCGGCCACCGCGCGCAGTCCGGTGGGCGCGGCGGGGGCCACCGGCTCCGGCGTCACTTCGAGCGGCTCGGAGAGATCGCTTTCGGCCACCCGGTTGTCGCTTTGCGGAACGAAGGTCTGGACCAGGTAACGGTAGCGTGTGCCGGCCTCGGCGGCCTTGTCGGTCCACTCGGGCTGGGTCACCTCCGCGACCAGGTCATATCTCTCCGCTGTCGCCAACTCACGCAGCACGCGGAAGTGGTCGCCATGCGCGCGCCAGGTGAGGCGCAGGCCGCCGCGCGTCATTTCCGCGCGCACGTCGGCGGGCTCGTCCGGCGGCGCAATCACGTCCACGTTGGCGAAGTTCGACCAGCCGGCGTCCTTCCCGTTGGCTCCGACCACGCGCACCGCGATCGAGACTCCCTTGCCCGTCCATTCCGCGCACGGAACGTCATGACGCACCATGACGCCCTTGGCCGCGAACGGTGGAATCCGCTTCGCTTCGCTGGCCCATTGCGGGCCGCTGAAAGGATCGGGGCCGGGTCCGATGCGCAGATCGAACGACGGTGACTGCTTGATGGTGACGCCCTCCGTGGTCAATTGCGGCACGGTGAACTGGACGATCAGCTTGCCGCCGCGCTGGACGGCCGCGAGGTCGGTGACCCGCGCCGGAATGTTGGCCAACGGCGGCAGCGGCCCGGCCACATAGCCGCAGCCGGAAAGAACCGCCGCCAGAGCGGTGAGAAAGCGACGCATGAAATTTCTAGTGTAGCGTCCTGAGGGACGCAAAGCAGAAGGTGAGCGCGCACGCTTCGCGCAGTCTCCCGAAACATTATCCCAAGCGCGTTAGCTCCTGTGCTGGTCATTGTGAACGAGTCTTCGATAACTTGGGACCCGCAGGTGAGTTAGTTTCCGCGCTCGGCAAGCACTCGAAAAGGCACGCTGCGAGTGATCACGCTTTTCCCCTGGCGGACGGTGACAATGGCGCCATAGTCACCGGCGGCCAGCTTGGTACCCTGGATGTTCGCCAGATACGGAAATTCGCGCGCCTGCACCCCGTACACAGCGGTGCCCTTGCCTTCCCGGGACGGATCGACGATCTGGCTCTTAAACAGCATTGGCATGCGAATCACCACGTGCCCCTCACGAACAATCTCCAAGCTCATTTCTGGTGGAGCGCCGTGGATATCCGGGTAAAGCACCAGGTAGAGCTCGAAACTAATCTCTTCTCCGCCTGGGAAGACAGGATTAAGCACAGGAGCCAAGGCCCGGCCCTCGTAGCTAAACACCTGGTCAGCCTCGAACTTGTCGGCTGAACCCTTAAACGGACGCACGAACAGCGCGTCACTCGCCATCAGACCCGGCGCCCCCAGGCCCCCTCTTAGCGGCGTCTGAATCGAGCCGGAGGTTCCCGCCAGTAAGTCCTCGACTTTGGCGTCGATCGTGAAGCGATCATGGCCGGGGACCATAATGCTCCGCAGGAATAGCAGGCTGCCCTGACGCCGCAGGTCCAGGCTACGAGCCGGGCCGCGAATATCAAGCTCTTTCTGGCCGCTCCATACAGGGGCGCCTTGCGAATTTCGCACCAGCACGACGATTCTGGCGTGCGCCCGATAGGTTCCGGCGTTGCTATCCATCTGGAACTTCAGCGCACTCAGCGGAGATTCGGCCATCATCAGGCCTTGCATTGGGCCGCTGGCATCGTTGGCCTCGAATGCGCGCTCGTTAAAGGTAGCGCCCAAGTCGAAGTCCACGCTATTAGCGCCGGTCCCGCCCATGCCGGTGCCACCCGCCGCGCCTGTCGATGAAGTGCGAATGAAGCGTGCATACACCGGAATTTCATTTTGCGCAGCCGCGGCGGCGGGTGCAGGTGCCGCCTCCGCTATTGCCGTCTGTGTGACCGTTAAGAGACTGGTCTCCAATTCGCGCGCCTGGCGCGCCCAGGCGCCGCCGGTGTTCCTGGTCAGCAACTCCAGAGGGGAGCGCGTACTTTTTGCGCCCGGTTCGACGATATCCAGCACGATGACCCGCACGCCATTGGTCTTGCACAGCCCCACCAGATGCTCGACGGTGCGTCCCATGTCGCCGGACAAATGCGGGCTGTTCAGCACCGCGATGACGATCCGCGTACCAGGGCGCAGCCCTGCGGCCTGCACGGCTGCGTGGAGTGAAGTGAGGAAAGCCGCCGGATCGGTGGCGTGCGCTCCGTCCGCGGCCTCGGTGAAGACTTGCTCCATCTCCTTCGGCGCCATCGCCGCATCAATGCTCAGGGCATCCAGGCTCCCTGCCCGCATGAGCTCGACCGTCGTCTTCGTCGTCCCGAACCAATGGCGGGAGGCCGAGGCGGCAGCGCGCGCGCCCTGCCGAGCGGTTGCGGCGAAGCCAGGACCGAACAGAAAGGTCAGGGAGTATTCCTCGGCGCGAGCCTGGGCAAAACTGGCAACGCCGATCAATAAGGCACTTCCGAGAAAACGATACCAAACTCGCATTATGGAAACCCTGCCTATCGCAACATTGTCCCTCAAGTCGCCTGCCGCGCGCGCTCGGTGACCCGCGCCGGAATGTTGGCCAACGGCGGCAGAGGTCCGGCCACATAGCCGTAGCCGGAAAGAACCGCCGCCAGAGCGGTAAGAATGCGACGCATAAAATGACTAGTGTAGCGTCACGAAAATCGGTCGCCGCCGGCTCCGTGCGCGAGGAGGGTGCTTGACACTCGGACAGAACTGTCCGAGACTGGATTAGTGAAGGGCGCGGAATTCGAGCGGCGAGTGCAGAAGTTGGCGCGGAGCAGGAAGGTCGCCTGTGAATTTGTCGGTGACCAGGGAAAGGGAAGCCACGGCCGCCTGTATTACGGCGACGAATTCACGACCCTCAAGGATCGGAAGAAAGAAATCGGCCGCGACCTGCTGGCCAAGATGTGCAGGGATCTTAAGATCGATCCGCACCACCTGTAGGAGATGAATCCATGTCCGCCTTTACGTATCCCGCGAAATTCACGACCGGCAGCGATGGCCGCGTGCTGGTCGAGTTTGCCGATCTGCCACGCGTCTCGACCGACGGTAAAGACGATCGCGAGGCAATGGAAGAGGCCATGGATGCCCTGGGATCCGATCTTTCGATCCGCCTGTCGCGCCGGGAAGAGATTCCGGTGCCCTCACCTGCCAAGCGCGGTCAGCGACTGGTGCCCGTGCCGCTTTGGCTGGCGCCGAAACTGGCGCTCTATCTGGCGATGCGCGATGGCCAAGTCAACAACTCCGAACTGGCCCGCCGCCTTGGCGTCCACGAGCGAGTGGTCCGCCGCATGCTCGATCCTGCGCACGCTACCAAAGCAGTGAAGATCCAGGCCGCGCTGGCCGCCCTCGGCAAGCAGATGATTGTCGAAGTCCGCGACGCGGCGTAAAGAAGGCGGGAGGATTTCGATCAGACCGGGATCAAAACGGAAGGCAGTGCGCATGCGCTGCGCAACGGCTGCCAAAAAAATGCGTCTGTCCCTTTTTTGCCGTTTTTGCCCTCCTCGGCGCCGCCTCATCGGTAAGCATCTCTCCGATCCGCAACGCGATGTACGGTGATGGTGTCTTTGGTCTCATCGAACAGCACGCGATGGTTGCCGGCGCGCAGGCGCAACAAGCCTGCGAACTCGCCGGACAACGGCTTCACCCGGCCTTTGCCGGTTTCGGCGTAGCGGTGGAGCGCACGCAGTATCGCCATGGCGGCGCGCTGCCCGATCGCACGAACCTCGGCCGGAACGCTGGGCGCAAACCGGATCTTTTTCACAGTAGCTCCGCTGGCCCGCTTCAATCGCCTTTGCGGCCGCGGACCTGGTCCATGGTGAAGCCGAGATCCGCCACTACCTGCTCGAAGGGGACGCCGCCCTCTGGGTTCTGCCGGAAGTGCTCGCGTGAAGCGGCCACGGCCTGACGATCCTCTGCGGTGAGTTCTTCCTCTTCGTCATACACCATCGTTTCCAGAAGCCGAACCACGGCGGCGAGCTGTCCGGGGCCGAGCTGGTCGATCAACGAGTACGCCTGTTGCTTGTCGGACATTCTTTAAGCTGCCTGATGGACGGGTTCGTGATGCAAGCGCATCAGTTGGTCGGCGCTCAATGCAACCATGGCGTAGGCCTTGCCATTGCCATCTGAAAACTCGACTTCGTAGACGTCCGGAGCCCAGCTCTCGACCACAGTGCCGACCTGGCCGCGGACCAATCCCTCGTCAGGCAAATCCTTGACCAGCGCGACCACGGCGAGCATCTCAATTCCGCTCATGACGAACCTTCCTCTTATAGTACATAACAACTCGTCAGCCACGGCAAGTCTTCCCCAATTCGCACGATCCAACTGCTGCGGATTCTTATGGTCCTGCCATTCCGGATAAGATCGAAATCGACCACATAGCGCTGCCCGTAAGGGTTCGCGACACCCGGTCGAGCCTCGGCATTGCTGGCAGCGGCGAGAAGGTGTATTCGGAGTTCGTCCGCATCGGTCTCCCGGATTCCAACGGATGCAAACACCCGAGCTTTGTTACGGCCACGCGGATGCCGTGAGTTGAGGCAATACTCTTGCAGCTTCCGAATATCGACAACGGCACGCTCGCCATTGGGCAGTCTCATGAAGCACCCATCGTAACCGGGCGTGGCTGCCGGCACAAGGTCGAAGTTACCTTCTTCTCGATGCCACGATGATGACTTGCATTTCGCGCGAGTGGGCGGCGACGGCCTGCACCACGGTTTCGCGCAGGCTGCGGTACCAGGGGCGCGGGGCGGAGCGGCCCATGAAGATTTGCGTGATGAGCTGCTGGCGGGCGAAATCGGCGATCGCGCGGGGGGCCTCCGCCGCGTATACAGTATGAGTTTCGATGCGCAGGTTGCGGGCGAAACTCATGTGCCGTTCGACGCCCTCGCGGTCCTCGCCGGGTGCGGCGACGTGAATGGCCAGGCAATCGGCCTGCAAATAATCCGCCACCCGCTTGCCCCGGCGAATCAGCACCGCTGAAAACGGATTACCGGTGAGGCAGATCAGGATGCGTTCTTTGCGCCGCGGCTCCGCGTCCGCCTGCGGCCGCAGGTCGCGGCCGGCGGGAGCGAGGATGTCCACCACGGCGGGCGGCGGGGCGGCGGAAAGCTTTTCCTCGACTTCGTGCGCGGTGTGCCGCATGGCCATTTCGCGCAGCGCCGCAAGGTTGGTTTCGGTGAAGAAATTGTCCATCGCCTTTTGCGCCTTGTCGGACGCATAGACCACGCCGCGCTCCAGCCGGTTGCGCAGCGCTTGCGGCGTCAGGTCGACGAAGACGATCTCGTCGGCGTCGTCGATCACCCAGTCCGGCACGGTTTCGCGCACGCGCACTCCGGTGACGTGCCAGACCTGGTCGTTGAGGCTTTCCAGGTGCTGCACGTTCATGGTGGCGATCACGTCGATGCCGGCGTCGAGCAAGGCGTGCACATCCTGCCACCGTTTGAGCCGCTCGCTTCCCGGCACATTGGTGTGGGCGAATTCGTCGACCACGGCGACCGCGGGCCGGCGGCTGAGAATGGCGTCGGTGTCCATCTCCTCGAAGGCGGCATTGTTGTAGGGAATCGCGCGGCGCGGGACGAACTCCAGGCCTTCGGTCATGGCGATGGTTTCCTTGCGGCCGTGCGGCTCGAAATAGCCGACCACGATGTCTATGCCCTGACGCTTGAGCGCCTGCGCCTCCTCCAGCATGCGGTAGGTTTTGCCGACGCCGGCCGCATACCCGAGATAGACCTTGAGATGACCCTTGTGGCGCTCGCTCATCGGGCCTCGCGGTGCGGAAACAGCCGGAGATCGAAATCCTCGGCGGCGTCGATCAGCCGGTCGACTGAACTGCGCGGCTCCCACCAGCGCCGCTCGCGGCCCGTGTGGCCAAGGAACACCTGGGTGACGCGTTGCTCGCGCGCGAAATCGAGAATGGCCTCGACGAAATCGTCGTTGCTCAAACGGTGTACCTCGGCCCCCAATTGGCGAGCCAACTCCAGATTGGCGTCGAGGCGCTCGCGGTCGGCGGCATCCAGCCGGGTGCGTTCGACATAGGCCGCCATCAGCGCGCCGTGGAAGCGCAGTGCGTTGCGATGCCCGCTCTCCAGCATGGCCCTGGCGTTGGAGCGCGCCGTGAGGCACACCAGGATGCGCTCCTGCGCGCCCCAGCGGACGGCGATACAGTGATCGTCGAGATAGACCTGGAGCTGCCGCTCCACCACGTCGGCGGCCAACAGCAACGCCATTTCGCGCAGTTCCGCCAGTTGGCGCGGGTCCGGCATGCTGGCGTCGAGGGCGCGGCCGATCAGCGCCTCGGTGGGCGCATCCACCACCTCTATTTCGTCGGCTTCGAGCAGAAATTCCTCGGGCACGCTGTTGGCCGCGCGCTTGGCGGTGATGCGCTCCACGGCGTCCTGCTTCTCCTCGATGTGTTGCAGGTTGACGGCGGTGATGACGGCGATGCCGCGATCGAGCAACTCCTCCACGTCCTCCCAGCGATGCGGATTGCGGCTGCCCGGCGGATTATCGAAAGCCAGGCCGTCAATCAGACAAGTGCTCGGATGGCGGCGGAAAATCGCGGCCAGGTTGATGACGTCCCACACGCGGCCGGCGTGGTGCTCCCGCACGGGAGGGATGACTTCGAGATTGGCCAGAATGGTCTCCAGGTCGGGCGTCAAGCTGCCCTGCAGGGAGCCGATTACCACGTCCTGCCCGCGTTGCTTGCGGCGACGCCCCTCGTCGAACATGCGGAACGACTTGCCGACGCGCGGCGCGTAACCGAGGAACACCTTCAAGCGACCGCGCCGTTCGCGCCGCTCGCCAGCCTGCACGCGGCGCAGCAATTCTTCCGGGTCCGGCCTATGATCGGTGCGATCCGCCATAAGAACAATTATGCCTGTTGTGGGGGCTGGCCGAAGAAGGGCTGAGTTCAGCGAACGTCGACAGGCGAAAGCGCCTGTCCCACTTTGCAGCGTACGATGGGAGAGCGATGGCGTCTACGACGTGGAAATCGTGGATTACCACTGAACGGAGGTAAGCGAGGATATGAGCATCAAGCGTCCCGAGGGCGGCTGGAAGATCACCCGTACCCCGGTTCACGCGGGCGAAACGCTCCGCGAGGAGTTCATGAAGCCGCTGGGGATTTCGATCAACGGCCTTGCGCTGGAACTGCACGTGCCGGTCACCCGCATCAGCGAGATCGTCAACGAGCGCCGCGGAGTTACGGCCGACACGGCACTGCGTCTGGCACGCTACTTCGGTACGAGTGCCGATTTCTGGATGAACATTCAGAAAGACTACGAATTGATCCTTACGCAACAGAAGTCGTTGAAGACGATCGAGAGGCAGGTCCGGCGGCGTACTGTGGCAGCTTGATGTGCGGGATGTAGTCGGAGACAAGCGTGCGGCTAGTCCGAGCCGGTTATCGGACAACCCACATGTCACCGGCTTCCGGTGGATCGCTGCTCCATGAGCAGACACCAGGGGTATATAATCGTAGACCGTTCAGCGCCCCCACACCGGGACGTTTTATGAAACAACGCACGAAAGTACTGATCTTGCTTTCCGTAAGCTCTCTCGTTTCGCTGACCCTCGTTCCTGCCGCCGCCGGCCAGAGTTGCCTCCAAATGTGCATGGATAGCTCCCAGTTGATTAGCGGCATGACGTACCAGCACAAATACGAGCTTTGCGAAATCCGATGCAAGGGCAAGGACCTCACCAGCTGGGGCGCCATTGCATATAGCAAGAGGGACAAGATTTCCGGCTGGTCGTTTGAGCAGGTTGACAGGGCCTCGGCCGAGAGGGTCGCCCTGCAATATTGCAACCAAAATGGCGGAGTCAAATGCCTCATGGAGACCAGCTTCTACGCCACTTGCGGCGCCGTCGCGGCGGACGGCGATCTCGTCGCTTTGGGAACAGCCGGCACGGAGGCGAGCGCGCAGCGGTTCGCCATGGCGGAGTGCACCAAACTGGGCGGCAAAAAGTGCGAAGTCGAAGCGTCCGTCTGCTCCGCACACGGGAGTTCCAACTCGTCGGGGACGCCGCCGCCACCCCCACCGCCGAAAGCCATCTCTTGGGGCGCGATCGCATACAGCAGCACGGATATGGGAGCTGGATGGTCGCAGGGCAAAAACGACCGGGCCAGTGCGGAAAAAGAAGCGATGGCCGTCTGTGCGCAACGCGGCAAGGGGTGCGTCTTGCGGGCCGCTTTCAACAAACAGTGCGGAGCGCTCGCCGCGGACCGGAATTTCACAGGTTCGGGAGTTTCGGCAGACCAGCGGCAGGCGCTGCAACAAGCCCTCGATACATGCCGGAAAGCCGGCGGCACCAGGTGCGTGCCTCACATCTCCTTTTGCTCATTCTGATGCCTGCCGGGCTGGTGGGATCTTTTCCCGCAGAAAGACTACGGATTGATCCTGACGCAGCAGAAATCGTCGAGGACGATCGAGAGGCAGGTCCGGCGGAGGGTCGCGGCGTGATCGTTCGAGCCGGGGCCGAAGAAGGCAGCGGACAGGGTTGACAGGCGAAAGCGCCTGTCCCACTCGCACGGCGCGTTTGTGGGACAGGCGCTTCCGCCTGTCAACCGATCATTGTCATCAAATCTCCAAAATCACCGGCATAATGAGCGGCCTCCGCGAAGTCTCCTTCACGATGTAGCGTTTCAGGTCGGCGCGGATCTTCTCCTTCATGACTCCCCAATCGGTCTTCTCCTCCTGGTTGGAACCCTCCAGGGTTTTGGCCACCACCGCGCGGGCGCGCGCCATGAACTCGCTTCCGTCCTCGGCCAGCGCGAAGCCGCGGCTGACGATCTCCGGCGAATTCTCCACGCGCCCGGTGTGACGGTTGATGGCGATGATGGGGAGCACGATGCCATCCTCGGAAAGCAGCCGGCGGTCGCGAATGACCACCTCCGGCACGGCGTCGTCGACGGAGCCGGAATCGATGCACACACGGCCCACCGGCACGCGGCCGGCGCGGCGCGCGCCGTGCTTGTCGAGTTCGAGCACTTCGCCGGATTCCATGATGAAGGAATCCTCCAGACCCGCGAAGCGCAGGTGCTCCGCCAGCCGGGCGTGCTTGGCAAGCTGGCGGTATTCGCCGTGAATCGGCATGAAGTAGCGCGGCCGGACCAGGTTCAGCATCAGCTTCATCTCTTCCACGCTGCCGTGCCCGGAAACGTGCAGCGGCGGGTTCATGTGGCCATACATCACGTCCGTGCCGCGCCGTTCCATGTGGTCGATCATGCGGAAGATGGCCTTTTCGTTGCCGGGAATGATGCGCGAACTGAGCACCACGGTGTCGCCGCGCTCGACCGAAATGTGCTTGTGATTATCCACCGCCACGCGCGAGAGCGCCGACATCGGCTCGCCCTGGGTGCCGGACATGAGAATCGCGACTTTCTCCGGCGCCAGGCCCATCACGTCCTGCGGGCGCAACAGAATGCCGTCGGGAATATCGAGCAGGCCGAGCGAGTGCGCGATCTCGGTCACCGAAATCATGCTTCTGCCGGCGAACGCCACGCGGCGGCCGTATTCCTGCGCCAGGTCGAGCACCAACTGGATGCGGTGAATGGACGAGCTGAAGCACGCCACCACGATGCGCCGCTCGCTGCGATTGAAGATCTCCTCCATGCGCGGCCGCACCGCGCGCTCGCTCTCGGTGTAGCCGTTGCGGTCGCTGTTGGTCGAATCGGAAAGCAGCAGCAACACGCCGCGCTTGCCGTAGTCGGCCAGCGTATGCAGGTCGAACAGTTCGTTGTCGGTGGGGGTGGGATCCACCTTGAAATCGCCGGTGTGGATGATGACGCCGAGGGGCGTAGTGATGGCGAGAGCGACGGCGCTGACAATCGAGTGGGTGACGTGGATGAACTCGATCTTGAACGGGCCGACTTCGACGATCTGCTTGGGCGCGACCTTGATCAGGACGGGATCGCGCTCCAGGTCGTACTCTTCCAGCCGCCGCTCGACCAGCGCCAGCGTGAAGGCCGTGCCATAGACCGGAACGTCGATATCGCCGAGGAAATAAGGGACGGCGCCGATGTGGTCTTCGTGACCGTGGGTGAGGATGATGCCGCGGATGTGAGCCGCGTTCTCCTTGAGGAAAGTCAGGTCGGGCATTACCAGGTCTACGCCCAGCAGCTCGGCCTCGGGGAACATCATGCCACAATCGATGACAATGATGTCCTCCCCGTAGCGGATGGCGGTCATGTTCATGCCGAACTCGCCCAAACCGCCCAGGGGGATTACGTGCAACTTGTGATCAGTCATTCCAATAGGGACCGGGCGCACCCGGAACTCTCATTCTAGCGTGGTGGGGTGAGGAGAAATGGTCACATACTTGCCGTTTGTGTTTGGGAGGCAAATTCTTCAGCTATGGCAATCAACCGCTTAGCGATTGCTCGATGCCTGTCGCTGCGGCATCATGACACGGCCGGAGTGGCGTTTGTCGCCGCTGCGTTTTTCCTCATGGCCGGCCCGCCGGCGGCCCTGGCTCAAACTTTGCCGGCCTTTAACTGGATTCTGGAGGTCGACAACTCCGGCCTCGGCTACCCGTACGCTACGCTGGGGACGGACGCGCAGGGAAATGGATACGTCGTGGGCAGCACGAAGTCGTTGAATTTCCCGGTGAAGAACGCGGTGCAGAGTCAATCCGCTTCGCCGGGATCGTACGATGTGGTCGTGACTAAGTTCGATCCGTCCGGCAATATCGTCTACTCGACCTACTTCGGCGGCGACGCGGACGACATCGCGCGGGCGGCCACTGTCGATGCGGCCGGCAATGTCTATGTCGCCGGAACTACCGCATCGAATAACTTTCCGACTACGCCCGGAAGTTGGTCGCCCACGCCGCCCCCGCCCGGGGGCGCCACCTTCCTGTTCAGGCTCAACCCGGATGGATCGGTTGGTTACTCGACGTATTTCACTTACGGGTCGGAGACTATGCCGCAAGCGATTGCCGTGGATGATACCGGCGCGGCCTACGTAACGGGAAGCACGTTAGGAGGCTTGCCGACCACGCCGGGCGCGTATCAAACGACGTGCACCTGCGGTTACCAGGACAACGGCTTCTTTGAGGTTGAGATCACCGACGCCTTTCTCACCAGGTTCGACCCAACTGGCTCGAAGCTGATCTATTCGACTTATCTTGGCGTTGAGGACGCTTCCGGAAACGCCGTCGCAGTGGGTCCGGATGGTAGTGCTTATATAGGAAGCCCCACCGGCATTTATCGCCTGGACCCGAGTGGCTCGTCGCTCGTGAACTCCATCGCGCCGGTGATCAGCGCCCAGGCGATGACTGCCGGCGCGGATGGCCGCGTGTATCTCGCCGGCGAGGCTGGCTCCGGCAAGAACCAGTTTCAGGCTACCGCGGGCGCATTCCAATCAAGCGCCGGAGGGCGGTCGCTTTCGCCGGGGCAGGGCGCCGGAGGCCCCGGAGTGCCGCTCGCGATAGCAATCATGGACGCGCAGCTTCAGAACACACTGGCCGCGACTTATTTCGGCGACGCCGATTACGGCCTCGGGGTGAAAGCGCTCGCGCTCGATTCATCCGGCAACGTCTACTTCGCCGGTTACGCCTCACGTGAGGGCCTGCCCACGCGCACTCCGTTGCAGGAGGGGTTCGGGGGCTCGCTCGCTACAGGCTTCGTAGGCGAACTTTCGGCCGATCTCTCCACGCTGCTGTTTGCGGGCCAATTTGGAGACGGCGAATACTTCGGCGTGACGGGCCTGGGGATCGGCGCGAACGGCAGCTTCGCGCTCGCCGGCGCGACGGATCACGGCACCGTCTGGGCCAACAGCGTGCAACCAGCCGATCTGCCGCCCTTGCGGATCGACGCGGTCGAGAACGCCGCCAGCCTGCTCGACGGTCCGCTCGCGGCGGGCGAGACAATCGTCATCCGCGGCGCGGGGTTCGGTAGCGATGCCCGGCTCTTGCTCGGTGACGTTGTGGTGCCGGTGATTTCGGTGACGCCGACTTTGATCGCCGCGACTTTGCCATCGGATCTGCCAAATGAGCCGGTGCGAGTCCAGGTGCAATCCGGCGGGGCGGCTTCGAACCCGGTGCTGCTCAACGTGGCGATAACCTCCCCCGGCCTGTTTTCGGCCGACGGTAGCGGCTTCGGCCAGGGCTACATTCTGAACAAGGACGGCACGCTGAACTCTCCCGCGAACCCCGCCGCACCGGGTGACAAGATTACGATTTACGCGACCGGCGTGGGTCCTGTATCATTCACGGACGGGTATGCGGTTACGCAGTTTTGGGCGGATGTCTATATCGACGGGTTCCACTGCGACGGCTTGGCGGCGGTGATGGATCCCGTAGCCGGGTTTCCCGGCGCCGTCTATCAGTTGACCGTCCTGGTCCCGAACCCGGCCGCGATGGTCGCCACCAATCCGAATCTCCTGAATTTCACGTTTCCGCTGCAGGTCCCGGTGGTTCTTCAAATCGACGGCGCCAGCACCCAGAACGGGCTCGCGATCTCGATAGGGCAATAGTAAGTGCGGGGCGAGGGCAAGTTGCGAAAGCAATAGGACCGGGAACCCTTCACCCGCGCTCGAGCAGCTCCAGCAGCTTTTCCTGCACGCTTTCGGCGGTGGGATTGTCGGGCGCGATCACCAGGATGGTATCGTCACCGGCGATGGTGCCGACCACTTCGGGCCAGCTCTCGCTATCGAGCGCGACGGCGACCGAATTGGCGTGGCCGGGCGAGGTTTTGAGCACCACCAGGTTCTGCGCGCGCAGCACGTCGTGAAGAAACTCCGCCGCCAGCAGCGAAAACTGCGGGCCCGGCTCCTCATCGGCGATCTCTTTGTAGCCCTCGCGGGTCTTCACCAGGCGCAGGTCGCGGATGTCGCGCGACAGCGTCACCTGCGTGGCGGCGATGCCCTGGCTCTTCAGCTCCTGCGCCAACTCTTCCTGGGTCTTGATCCCCTTGCCGCGGACCAGCTTCAGAATCTGCCCCTGCCGGTATGTCTTGGTCATGATGCCATCTCTTTCAGCCGCTGGCTGGCCTGGGCCAGTGCGGCGGCCACCGCCTTCGGTCCGGTGCCACCGGGAATCTCGCGCGTTTCGAGGCCGCGCCGCGGATCGAGGAACGTCGCCATTTCGGCGCTGAACTCGGGCGCGAAAGCGTGCATTTCTTCGGCCGTCCATGCGGAGGGTTGCTTCGACTGGCGTATGCTCTCGAGCACGAAGCGGCCGACGATCTGGTGCGCCTGGTGGAACGGCGTGCCAGCGCGCGCCAGCGCCTCCGCCAGGTCGGTGGAGACCACCCAGCTTTGCTCTGCCGCGGCCAACGGAACACTCGGTTTCAGCACCGCCGATTCCACCACCACGCGCGCCATCTCGAGCGAACCCGCCACTTCATCGGCCGCCTGGAACAGCGGCACCTTGTCTTCCTGCATGTCGCGATTGTAGGTCATCGGCAGCCCCTTCATGGTGACCAGCAGCGAAGTGAGGCAGCCCATCACGCGGCCCGCCTTACCGCGAATCAGTTCGAGCGAATCGGGGTTTTTCTTCTGCGGCATCAGGCTGGAGCCGCTGGTGACGCCGTCGGCCAATTCGAGCCAGCCGAATTCTTCCGAGGAATATAGAATCCAATCTTCGGCCAGCCGGCTCAAGTGAATCATAGTCACGGTGGCCGCGTAGACAAAATCCAGCGCGAAATCGCGGTCGCCAGAAACATCCATCGAATTGCGCGTGATGGAATCGAAATCCAGATCGCGCGCCATCGCCTCCCGGTCGAAGGGGAAGCCGCTGCCGGCCAGCGCGCCGGAGCCGAGCGGCAGCACGTTGGCACGGCGGCGCGCTTCGCCGAAGCGTTCGAAGTCGCGCGCGAACATTTCGAAATACGCCAGCAGGTAATGCGGCCACAGCACCGCCTGCGCGCGGCGCATGTGCGTGTAGCCCGGAATCACGGCGTCGGGATAGCGGCCGGCAAGATCGAGCACCGCCTGCATGAGGCCGGCGAGCAGGCCGCGCGCGCGGTCGCATTCGTCGCGCAGCCAGAGCCGCGTATCGAGCGAAACCTGTTCGTTGCGGCTGCGGCCGGTGTGGATCTTGTCCGCGATAGCGCCGGCCTTCTCTTTGAGCTTGCGGATCACCAGCGTGTGGACGTCCTCGTCGGAAGCGCCCTCGTAAAACGCCGGCTGCGCCGCCTCCGTGCGGATTTGATCGAAAGCGGCGACGATCCGCGCGCGCTCGTCCTCGGTGAGGATGCCGACCCGCTCCAGCGCCCGCGCGAAGGCCTGCGAGCCGCGAATATCGGCATCGATCAGCCGCCGGTCGAAATCGAGCGAACCGGAAAAACGCTCGAAGACTTCCGAAGGCCCGGTCTCAAACCGCCCGCCCCAGAGCTTCATGCTCACTTCGCCTTCTTGGCCAGCGCCCGCACTTTCATCGGCAGGCCGGTCAGATTGATGAAGCCGAGCGCGTCCTTCTGGTCGTAGCTGTCGCCCATGGTGAAGCTGGCGATATCGAGCGAATAGAGCGAATTGGGCGACCGGCGCGACAGCGGTTCGATGTTGCCCTTGTAGAGCCGCAGCTTCACTTCGCCGGTGGCGCTTTCGGAGACCTTTTCGAAGAATGCGTCCAGCGCCTCGCGCAGCGGCGTAAACCACAGGCCGTTGTACACCATCTCGGCGTAATCGAGTGCGAGCTTCTGCTTGTAGTGCAGCGTGTTCCGGTCGAGCGTCAGCGCTTCCAATTCGCGCACGGCGAACATGATGAGCGTGCCGCCGGGAGTTTCGTAGCAGCCGCGCGATTTCATCCCCACGAAGCGGTTCTCGACCAGGTCGATGCGGCCGATCGCGTGCTCGCCGCCGATCGCGTTCAGCGTTTCGAGCAGCTCGAACGCCTTCATGCTTTTGCCGTTCACGGCAACCGGCACGCCATTTTCGAACGCGATGGTCACTTCGCCGGGCTTGTCAGGCGCTTGGGCGGGGCTCTTGGTCAGCATCCATATTTCATCCGGAGCCGCGTTGGCCGGGTCTTCGAGCGCGCCACCTTCGTGCGAAATATGCCAGATGTTGCGGTCGCGGCTGTAAATCTTGGTGGTCGAGGCCGAGATCGGCACGTTGTGCGCGCGCGCGTACTCGATCGCGTCTTCGCGCGAAACGATGTTCCACTCGCGCCACGGTGCGATCACCGGCAACTGCGGCGCCAGCGCTTTGTAGGTGAGCTCGAACCGCACCTGGTCGTTGCCCTTGCCGGTGCAGCCGTGGGCGAGAGCGTCGCAGCCGTGCGCCAGCGCCACTTCTACCTGCTTCTTGGCCAGCAGCGGCCGCGCGATCGAGGTTCCCAGCAGGTACTTGTGCTCGTAGACGCCGCCCGACCGCACCAGCTTCCACAGGTACTGGCTGACGAACTCCTCGCGCAAGTCTTCGACGTAAACTTCCGAAGCGCCGGTCTTGCGCGCCTTCTCTTCCAGGCCGGTCAGCTCATCGCCGCCCTGCCCGATATCGCCGCAGACCGCGACGACCTCGCAGCCGTAGTTTTCCTTCAGCCACGGAATGATGACGGATGTATCCAACCCGCCTGAATATGCCAGCGCCACTTTTTTGGGTTTGCTCATAACTTGTCATCCTAAAGTATAAGAGAGCTTGAAGCCTTCATTCTTAGCCACGGATGAGCACAGATAAGGCTCTTATTGTTTATCCGTGTTCATCCGTGTTTATCTGTGGCCGGCAATCTTGCTCAGCTCAGCAGCATCAGCAACAGCGCTTTCTGTGCGTGCAGGCGGTTCTCGGCCTGATCGAAAATCACCGAGCGCGGCGATTCCATCACGCCGTCGCTCACCTCTTCGCCGCGCCGGGCCGGCAGGCAATGCATGAAAACCGCGTCCGGCCGCGCCAGCGCGAACAGCCCGTCGCTCACCTGGAACGCGCGAAACGCCTTCTTGCGTTTCACCGCTTCCTGTTCCTGCCCCATCGACGCCCACACATCCGTGTACACCACGTGCGCTCCGGCAAGCGCCTCGCCGGTATCGTGGGTGATCTGCAACCGGCCGCCGGTTTCCGCAGCCAGGCTCACGGCCAGTGCGACGATGTCCGGATTCGGATCGTACCCATCCGGGCAGCCGAGGGCGAAATCCATCCCCAGCCGCAGCCCGGTCAGCATCAGCGAATGCGCCACGTTGTTGCCGTCGCCGATGAACGCCAGCTTCAATCCGTGGATTCGCCCGAAATGTTCGCGGATGGTTTGCACGTCGGCCAGCGCCTGGCACGGATGATACGCGTCGCTGAGCGCGTTGATCACCGGCACGCGCGACCATTCGGCGAGCCCTTCCACGGTGGTCTGCGCGAACACGCGCGCGACGATGCCTTCCACCCAGCGGTCCAGGTTGCGCGCCACATCTTTCAGCGGCTCGCGCACGCCGATCGGCCCATCCACGAAGACCGACCCGCCGCCCATCTGCTTCATGGCGACTTCAAAAGTGAGTCGGGTCCGCAGCGACGGTTTCTCGAACAGCAGCGCGATCGACTTGCCCGCCAACGCCTGCGCGTAATCGCCCGGATGGCGCTTCATTTCGTCGGCCAAGTCGAGCAGCGAGAGCAGCTCATCGCCCGTGACGTCCTGGTCGCGCAGGAAATCGCTCGCCGCGAGTTTGCGAATCCGCCGCGACCGTTCTTCTTTAGCCGGAAGTTTGGCCCCGCCTTCGCTCGCGCGCGGCACAAGCGCCACGGCGCGCCGCGCTGGCCCCGCAACCCCGCTTGTTCTTTTCAGGTTGACCGCCGGCATGGGCGTGCCTCCAATGAATGTTTATTCACTATAGTGAATGATTACACATCTCAGCCGAGGCGTCAAGTGAAGAGCGAAATCGGAACTATTGGCGAACCAGGGTTTCCACGCGGCTATTCGCCGCCCTGCTTCTTCATCCAATCTCTGAACGATAACAGGCGTGGCAGAGATTCCCGGTCCTTCTGCCGGTTCGCCGCCTGCTTGCTTCCCACGATGTCGTCGAGGTTGGCTACTGGAAAACCGTGGCGTTCGACGCGCCGCTTCCACGCGTCTTCAAATCGCTCGATGCCATCGGGCGCAAAAACCAGGTCCATATCGAACGGACCGTTGCGAAGCTGAATGAAATCCTTGCCGCGTCGAACCTCTTCCTGTTCTTTTTCGGTGAGCCGGAAGCCAAGCTCCAAGAGCGCCGTCAGTACTTTCTCGCAGTTTTCACTGTCCTTGTCCACGTACAGGTCCACGTCCTGCGTGGTGTCCGAGTACCCCTGTAGAATCGCACCGGATTTCCCGAAAAACAGGTATCTCACACCATGCTTTTGAAAGACCCTGCCGAGGTCTTGCGCATTCTTGAACTCAAATGCAGCCATGTAAGGAGTCACTCCCGGTTATAACCCAACCACGCCGGCAGATTGTCTTTGCACCATTGGCGATAGGCTTCCATGGTGTCGAACGAGCGGTAGGCCGCGTCGTCGAGAACGGGCTTGTAGGTGTGGATGAACGAATTGCGTATGTGTTGCTCGATGGGCCTTCTTGCCGCCGCCTCAAAATCTTCCCAGTCCGAGGGATCGTGCTTGATAATATCCATACGCTTGCTCTTATTCTATGCTGACGGTCCGAATCGGACACGCCTGCCAATTCCGGCGTCAAAGTTCTTCGCTGCGGGCGGGCCGGGCATGCCCGGCCCCTAGACGTCTGATCCTATCGCTTCAGCGGATCTTCCACCCACGGCGGCGTCGCATCAATCAGACGGCCTAGCTCGGGCTCCAGGGACTCCATGGCGGTTTTCATGTCCCAGGCGATTTGGCGGTAGCTGAAGTGGCCTTTCACGCCGCTGCGCAGGCGGGAGATGTATTCGGCTTCGGCGAAATCCATCTTGAAGAGGAAGCGCGAGCGCGCGCCGAAGGGCAGCAGGTAATGCGCGCCGGGCGCGGGCAGGTCGCGCATGGCGGAGAACGCGGCGTTCATCGCGCGCGCGTATATCTCTCCCGCGCCGGCTTCGGCGATCAGCGCGGGCGTCTCGTAGCCGAGCGCGCCCGAATATTCCTGGCGGAATTTCTGGCAGCGGCGATGGCGCTGCATATCGCGGTAAGCGCCGATATCGATGACGAAGTCGTAAGCGTAGAGGCCGCCACGGAAGCCGCTCAGGATTTCATCGCGGCGGGTGCGGGATTGGAGCGCGACATCGATGACCTCGGCGCGGCGCGGTTCGCTCCAGCCGCACGCCATTTCATAGAGCTCGCGGAAGGGGCGGTCGGTGACGGGATAGAGAAGGGTTGCCACGATGTCCGCAGCCACTTGCGCCGGGCGCACCAGATCGACGCGGGGCGGCTCGGCGGATTGGGCGCGCGCCGGCAGATTCTGCGCGGCCCACTGGCGCAGGTCGTGACGCGAACGGATGGCGTGCTCGTCCGGTTCGGCGTGGCGCGCCAGGGTCGGCGCTAGCGGTTCAGACGCGGCGTTCTCGTCCCAGCGGCAATCGGGCTCGCGCGCGCAGGCCTCGGCGATCTCTTCGCCCAAGCTCCGCAGCTCGCCGTATTCGGACGCTTTGAGCCGCCGGATCTGTTTCTCCACGGTGCGGATGCTGGCCACCTGGCCGACGTTGGTGGGCACGCCCCAGAAGAGCAGATAGCGGGCGACGTCGAAGGCGCGCGCCGCCAGGTTGCGCCGGTAGGCTTCGGGTTTCATGTCGTCGGGGCGCGGCAGGCGCGCGGAGAGGCATTCGAACGCCAGCCGGTTCACCTGGCCGTATGCGGCCAGCAGCGCTGCGCCGGCCGCCTGGTAGCTCGCGGCGTCAGCGGCCTCCAGTTCCGGCGGCGTGATGAAGCCGGAGCTTGAAAAATCCTGGTAGCGCGACGACTTCGCCTGGCCATCCCACAGCGGTTCGGCTTCGATTTCGGTGGCGGCCAGTTCGGAGACGCCTTCGAAACACACCACAGCGTGCCCGAGGTCGGCAATCGAGGCGTGGCCATACTGGAAGTAGAAACTTTCCAGGAACTTTTCCGAGTTGTGCGTGCGTACCCATTCAATAGAGTCGCGAATGGAATCCGGCGACCGGCTGTAGCGGGCCAGCGCGAAGGCCGACTTTTCGGGCGGCATGGGCGCCACGGTGATGACGCGTTTGGAGTGGTTCAAGACGTTATGATAGCGGGGAATGCGCATACGAATCCAACCCATACACCCCAACGCGGTGCTGCCGGAATACGCCCACGGTCCGCAGGAAGACGCCGGCATGGACCTGCGCGCGGTGGAAGATGCCGTGCTCGCGCCGGGCGTGCCGCGGCTGGTGTCGACCGGCCTGGCCATCGCGCTGCCGCCGGGATACGAGGCGCAGGTGCGGCCACGCAGTGGGCTGGCGCTACGCCATTCGATCACCATGCCCAACGCGCCCGGCACAATCGACCCGGGCTATCGCGGCGAGATTCGCGTGATTTTGTTGAACCTGGGCGGCGAGCCGTATACGGTGCACGCGGGCGACCGCATCGCACAGATGATTGTGGCGAGATACGAAGCGGTGGAGTGGGATCGAGGAGAGCTGCCGGAGTCCACGCGCGGAAGCGGCGGGTTTGGATCTTCGGGGCGGTGAAAGGAATGCGCCCGCAAACCGACGGTGGCAAACTAAAGCATGCCCTACCTACGTGTTGGCAAGCTAAAGCATGCCCTACCAAGGCAATTGCTATAGTGAAGAGACCCTAGGCATGGCATGCGATTCCTCCCGCTGATTCTGAGAAATTCCTGGCGCAACCGCCGGCGCACGCTGCTCACCATCGCCAGCATCGGCGTTTCCATGTGCCTGCTGGGCGTGATGATCGCCATGTACAGCGCGTTCTGGCTGGCCAAGCCGAAGGACAACCAGGCGCTGCGGCTGGTGGTGCGCAACCGCGTCTCGCTGGCGGTGTTTCTGCCGCTGGCCTATCAGCACCAAATCGAAAAGATCCCCGGGGTGCGCATGGCGATGATCGATACCTGGTTTGGCGGAACCTACAAAGACGCGCGGGAAGCGCGCAACAATTTCCCGCGTTTTTCCGTGGAGCCGGAAAAGCTGTTCCCGCTGTTCGCCGAATGGACCATTCCGGAGGACCAGAAACAGGCGTTCATCCATGAGCGGACGGCGTGCGTGATTGGCCGCGACCTGGCCAACACGTTTAACTTTCACCTGGGCGACCGCATTCCGCTCCAGGGCGATATTTTCCCCGGCAATTTCGAATTCACGGTGCGCGGCATTTTCGACGCTCCGTCCAGCAGCACTGTGATGTACTTCAACAAGGAGTATATCGACCAGACGTTGCCGGAACGGCGCCGCGGCTCCGTGGACACCTTTTATGTTCTGATCGACGACCCGCAGCACTCCTCGCGCATCGCCAACGCGATCGACGCCCAGTTCCGCAACTCGACCGGGCAGACCAAGACCGAATCCGAGCAGGCGTTCGTGGTGGGATTCCTCTCGTTGCTCGGCAACGTGCGCATGTTCCTGGTGTGGATTTCCGCCGCCGTGATGTTTACGATTCTGCTGGTTTCGGCCAACACCATGGCCATGTCGGTGCGCGAGCGGGTGCGGGAAGTGGGAGTGCTGAAGACGCTGGGTTTCACGCCAGGCACGATTCTGGGACTGATTCTGGGCGAAGCGGTGGCGATTTCGGTGGCCGGCGGCGCCATCGGCTACGCCATTTCCACGTTATTGCTGAAGGGCGTGGAGCGCAGCCCAATGGGCGGTTTTCTGCCCGCGCTGCGAGTGGTGGATCCGGTGATCGCCGCGGTGTGCATACTGCTGGCCGCCTTGATTGGGTTGGTCAGCTCGCTGTTTCCGGCGATGGGAGCGTCGCGCGCCCCGATTGTCGAGGCTCTGCGGAGCACGGACTGACGCCAATGGCTATTCCTCTCTCTTACAATCTCCGCAACCTGGTGGTTCGCCGCACCACCACGCTGATGACGGCGCTGGGCATCGCGCTCACCGTGGCCGTGCTGCTGGCGGTGCTGGCGCTGGTGAACGGGTTGCGCGTTACGCTCAAGACTTCGGGCGACCCGCGCCATGTCCTGGTGATGCGCAAGGGCGGCACTTCCGAGCTGACCAGCCTGGTGACGCGCGAGCAGTTCCAGGATCTGAAGTTCAAACCGGGGATCGCCACAGGCAGCGACGGGCAGCCGCTGGCCTCGCTCGAGCTGATCACCCTGATCAGCCTGGAAGCCGAAGGCAGCGACACCGGCGACAATGTGACCATTCGCGGTGTGATGCCAGCCGGCATCGCCATGCGGCACAACGTCAGGCTGCTTGCCGGCCGCTGGTTTCGCCAGGGCGTGAACGAAGCCGTGGTGGGCAAGAGCTTGTCCGATCAGTACCCGGCCGCGCGGATTGGGAAAAAGTTGCGGATGGGCCGCAGCGATTGGGAAATCGTCGGTGTGATGGACGCCGCGGGCGGCGCGCAGCAAAGCGAAATCTGGGGCGACGTCAACCAGGTGGCGGCGGACTGGAACCGCGTGTTGTATATGAGCTCAGCGCTGGTGGAGGCCCCCGACGCCGCCACGGCGAAGGCGCTGGTGAACTCGATCGGCGACGACACGCGCCTCGATCTGAGCGCGCAGCTCGAAACGGATTACTTCGCCTTGCAAACCCAATCGGCCGAGCCGATCGAATTCACCGGCATCTTTGTCGCCATCATCATGGCGGTGGGCAGCTCCTTCGCCGCCATGAACACCATGTACGCGGCGGTGTCGCGGCGGGCGAAAGAGATCGGGACACTGCGCGTGCTGGGATTCTCGAAGCTCAGCATCCTGACCAGCTTCTGGATCGAATCGGTGCTACTGGCCGGGCTGGGCGGGGTGATCGGCTGCCTGCTGGTGTTGGTGGTGAACGGCAAGACCACCTCGATTGGCGCCAACTTCTCGCAATTGACCTTCGCGTTTCACATCACGCCGGGAAGCATGGTAGCGGGCATCGTTTTCGCGGTCGCGCTGGGCAGCGTCGGCGGCCTGTTCCCGGCCGCGGCCGCCGCACGAAAGGAGATTCTTTCCGCGCTGCGGGAAATCTAAAAGGTATGGATGCGGAACTGAAAAGCCTGCAAATCGATCGCGGCCAGCGCAGCTCCGGCCGCCCGTCGAGCCTGGCCAAGGGCTGGATCGTTGCCGGATTACTGATTGTCGTTCTCCTGGCGGGAGGGTGGTTCTTTTTCTTTTCGGATAAACTCGATGCCGCGCCGGTGGTGAACGTCGAGCGAGTCAGCGCCATCAGCGCGGCCAGCGCGCCGGAGGGAGTGGTGCTCAACGCGGCCGGCTACATCGTGGCGGCGCATCGCATCGAAGTAGCCGCCAAAGTCATCGGCAAGGTGAAGTGGATCGGCGTCGACAAGGGCGACCGCGTGCAGGAAGGCCAGGTGATCGTGCGTCTGGAAGACGACGAATACCAGGCGCAATTGCAGCAGGCCAGGGGGCAGATGGCCAATCTGGAAGCCAAGCTGGCCGAGGCGCTGCACGGCTCGCGGCCGGAAGAAGTGGCGCAGGCGCAGGCTAATCTGGATTCGGCTAAGGCCGATATGGAGGATGCCAAGCTGAGCATCGACCGCGCCATGAAACTGCGCAAGGAAGGGTTGACGCCGCAACAATCCGCGGATGACGCGCAGACCCGCTACGACGGCGCGGTGCACCGCGTGAACTCGTTGCAGAAGACCTACGAACTGGTCAAGCTGGGGCCGCGGCAGGAGGAAATCGATTCCCTGCGCGGGCAAGTCGAGCAGGCTAGGGGCGCGGTGGCCTATGCCGAAACCACGCTCGCCAACACCATCATCCGCGCGCCCGTCACCGGTACGATTCTCGAACGCGAAGTGGAAAAAGGCGAATTCGTCACCACCAGTTTCGTGGGCGATCGCGGCGCCAAGGGCTACGTGGTTTCGCTGGCGGATTTGAACGACCTGGAAGTGGAGCTGGACATCGCGCAGAACGATTTCGCCAAGCTGCATTCCGGCCAGCATGGAACCGTCACCACCGACGCTTTCCCGGACCGCAAGTACGACGGCTTCATCAAGGAAATCTCGCCCGAAGCCAACCGGCAGAAGGCCACCGTTCAGATCAAAGTCAAGGTATCCAAGCCGGACGAATTTCTGCGGCCGGAAATGAACGCGAGCGTGGCATTTCTCTCCGACGCCAAGCCGGAAGCGGCTTCGAGCAGCGCCGCGGCCAGGCCGGTGGTGATGGTGCCGGCGGCCGCCGTCCGCGACAGCGCGGTCTTCGTGCTGCTGGATGGCAAAGCCGTGCGGCGGCCGGTGAAGGTTGGCGCGGCCTCGAGCGGAGGCGTGCGGATCGAACAGGGTCTAATTGGCGGCGAGGACCTGATCGCCAATCCGCCGGCCGGTCTCAAAGACGGCGAGAAAGTGCGGCGGAAAGCATGAGCCAAATCCTGCCGACCGACGTGGCGCACGCACTCGTGCGTCGAGCGTCGAGACTCATCTCGACGCGTCTTCTCTCCGAGGCGCCGGGCGTCGGCAGGAGTGCCGACGCGGCACGCACGAGTGCGTGCGCCACGTCGACTGACTTGACCAGGGTTTAATCCAACCATGAGCGAACCAATCATCGAAACCCGCAATCTGACCAAAGAATTCCTGCGTGACGAGTTTCACGTGGTGGCGCTGAAGGACGTTACCCTCCAGATTCCCACCGGCGAATTCGTGACGCTGATGGGACCATCCGGCTCGGGCAAGTCAACCCTACTGCACCTGATTGCCGCGATGGACCGGCCGACCGGCGGGGAGATCCGCGTGCTGGGCCATAACCTGCGCGAGTTGAACGACCGAGAAATCGCCCATTGGCGCAATGAGCACGTGGGGTTCGTCTTCCAGCAGTTCAACCTGATCCCGGTGCTCACCGCGATCGAAAACGTCGAACTGCCGCTCATGCTGACCCATCTGAAGAAGTCCGAGCGGCTGGAGCACGCCACCACGGCGCTCAAGCTGGTGGGGCTGGGAGACCGCCTCCGCCACTTCCCGCGCCAGCTTTCGGGCGGCCAGGAGCAGCGCGTGGCGATCGCCCGCGCCATCGTCACCGATCCAGCCCTGATTCTCGCCGACGAGCCCACCGGCAACCTCGATGCCGGCTCCGCGCAGGAAGTGCTCACCATCCTGTCCAGACTCAACAAGGAGTTCGGCAAGACCATCGTGATGGTCACCCACGACCCGCACGCCGCGCAATACGCGACGCGCGTCCATCACCTGGAAAAAGGCGAGCTGATGGCCGACGCGGCGTGAGGGGCGTGGTCGGGATGCAGTGTTTCCGGCTCTCAACCACCCGTAGACCGGCCCACCACCGCGTTCACGGCGATCCAGAATTCGTCAACAAATTGAATAATAAGCACTTGTTTCGACGTAACTGCGGGGACTGGCAGTGTCAACAGATAACGTGGATCAGGTGCACAGAAGGCCGGCCCGCTGGGGGATTTACTTCTCATGCACTAACGGTTACCATGGGAATTACCAGAGCACGGCATCAGAAAAGGGGCTGAAAAATGTCATCTACGGCTGCAAAGAGGGTGGTTGTGGAGTTCCCTGAGCAACTCCTTGATCGCGCCGAGCGCGCTACCCAGGAACTTTCGATTAGTCGCAGCGAACTGGTGAGACAGGCAGTGGAACAGTTCATCGAATCGAGCGACCGCGCCAAACTCGAAAAGGAGTTGGCGGAAGGTTACCAAGCCAACACCCAGCTTGACCGGAGTATCGCCGAGGAGTTTGCGGCCGTGGATTACGATACTTTCTAATGCCCGGACGGTGCACGCGAGGCGTAATACTGCAAATCAGTCTTGATCCAGCTCTCGGCCACGAAATCAAGAAGAGCCGGCCGTGCCTTGTGGTTCAGAATGACGTCGGCAACAAGTACTCGCCGATGACGGTCGTGGTTCCAATCGAGGGCGCCGAGCACGTACCGAAGCTCTATCCGGTCAACGTGTTTATTCCTGCGGGAGAGGGCGGCCTCGACAAAGACAGCGTGGCTCTTTGCAATCAAATCCGCTGCGTAGATGAGGCCCGATTCGGTAGAATCTATGGTGTTGCTTCGGCGGAGACCATGAGGAAGGTTGAGCAGGCAATTAGGATCAGCCTTGATCTCAGGTAGGTAGGCACTTACGATTGGCGGCGTGAGGACACAATCGCGCGCGGGTCGGGCACATGCCGGGCCCCTACGTGCTATGGTGATCGTTCACTGCAACGAGAAGCCCGCAGGGCGGGCGGCACTTGACAAAAGACGCATTCTGAGCAATCCTGATAGAGATTGGGATCATATAGCCATCTCGAAAATGTAGCGGCTTCCGACCTCCTGCGGTGGGCGATCGAAACATATGAAGAGCGCTTCGCCATCGCCACCAGTTTTCAGAAGGGCGGTATGGTGCTGCTGGACCTTGCCTGGCGCACGCGATTGCCGTTTCGCGTTTTCACGCTGGACACAGGGCGGCTGCCCGAAGAGACGTACACGATGCTGGAGACCGCGCGGCAGCGCTACGGCATCAGCGTGGAAGTGGTGACGCCCGACCCGGCGGAAACGTGTGCCATGGTGAAGGAACATGGGCCGAACCTGTTCCACATCGGCCCCGAGTTGCGCCGGATGTGCTGCAACGTACGGAAGGTCAGGCCGCTCGACCGCAAACTCCAGGAGTTCGACGCCTGGGCGAGCGGTTTGCGGCGGGGGCAAGGCAGAACGCGCGCGGCGGTGCCGAAGGTGTCGGAGAACGCCGGCCGTCTCAAACTCGCGCCCGTGGCGGACTGGAGCGCGGAGAAGGTGAACGCGTACATCAAGGAGTACGACGTGCCCGTGCATCCGCTATTCGAGCAGGGCTATACCAGCATCGGCTGCGCGCCTTGCACGCGGGCCATCCTGGACGGCGAGGACGAACGCGCCGGCCGCTGGTGGTGGGAAGAGAACACGAAGAAGGAATGCGGCATCCACTTCGCGCCGGATTGCTCGGACGGCGCGTACATTTGAGCGTGCCGCGCGCGCACGCCGACCCGGGAGATACGATGCACGAGGGTTTCACGCTGTGGTTCACGGGGTTATCCGGGGCCGGCAAGAGCACCATCGCCCGGAGTATCGAGAAGCGCCTGCGTGCTCACGGTGCCAAGGTGGAGGTGCTGGACGGCGACGAAGTCCGCACCTACCTGTCCAAAGGCCTCGGCTTTAGCAAGGAGCACCGGGACGAAAACATCCGCCGCATCGGCTACGTGTGCGAACTGCTCTCCCGCAACGGGGTGATCGCCATCGCCGCCGCCATTTCGCCTTACCGGGCGGTGCGCGATGAGGTGCGGGCGCGCATTCCGAACTTCGTCGAAGTATACGTGGAGTGCCCGGTAGAAACGCTCGCAGCACGCGACGTCAAGGGCCTGTACAAGCAAGCGCTGGCGGGCTCGATCCAGCAGTTCACCGGTGTTTCCGATCCTTACGAGCCGCCGCTACACCCGGAGGTGACGGTTCACTCGTCTTGCCAGACCCCGGAAGAAAGTGCGGATCGAATCTGGGCTACACTGGAACATCTGGGTCTAATCTGTTTTGATCGATCTGCACTCGCACACGAATGAATCCGACGGCAGTCTGGCGCCGTCGACACTGATCGAAGATGCGGTCCGCGGCGGCGTGACCGTACTGGCGATTACCGACCACGATACGCTGGCGGGCTACGACCTGGCGCTCGACGCGGCGCAGGCGGCGGGCCTCGAGCTGGTGTGCGGCATCGAACTATCCACCAAGCTGCGCGGCCACTCGACTCATCTGCTCGGCTATTTCCCGGCGGCCGGCCCGCTCGAAGAGTTTCGCGGCTGGGTGCGCGGGCAGCAGCAGGCGCGCAGGGACCGCAATATCCGCCTGGCGGCGCGGCTGCGGGAACTGGGCTTCGACATCACCCTGGAAGAAGCCGAGGCGCGCGGCCGCGGTATGACCGGGCGGCCGCATTTTGCCGCCATCCTGCTCGAGAAGGGCTACGTGCGGGACTACCGGCAGGCTTTCGACGATTACCTCGACGAATCCGCGCGAGGGTACGTCTACCGCCAGGAGCCGACGTTTGCCGAGGGCGTCGCGGTGGTCCGCCAGGCGGGCGGAATCGCTTCGCTGGCTCACCCGACCCGCGTACACGGCGACGTGGCGGAGATGATGCCCGAACTCTGCACCGCCGGGTTGAACGCCATCGAAGCCTATCACAGCGATCACGGCCCGGAAGAGACCGCATACTTTGTCGAACTGGCGCACCGCTACGGTCTGCTGGTCACCGGCGGATCGGATTTCCACGGCGAAACGGTCAAGCCAGGCGTCAAGCTCGGGTCGGGCTACCAGGGCAACCTGCGCGTCCCTCCCGATGTGATGGATCACTTGCGCAACGGCGCCGTGGTCGGTCCGAACAGCGGCCGTTAAGACCGCGCCGCGAATCGCCGAAGGGGCTCGCGATGGGGCGCAACCGACGGACGTGCTGTGGATGGTGCTGGCTCGCAGCAGAGCCATGAAGGTGGATCCCGTGGTTGCGCTGCGCTGGGAGTGAGTACGTGAAGGAGGGTTCCTGTCGAAAAACCGTTCCGTGCCGGCGGATGTAATACTGCCGCATCTCACGTATCGGAATGTGGCAGATGCGCTCGCTTGGCTGACGAAAGCATTTGGTTTCGTCGAGCATTACCGTTTTGGTGAACCAGGCGGGCGGGTCAACGGCGCGCAGATGCATCTCGGCGATGCCTGGATCATGCTCAATAGCGCACGGCCAGGGAGCGCCAGCCCCGCGCAGGCCGGGCACCAGACGCAGAGCCTTACCGTGTTTGTGGACGATGTCGATGCGCACTGCGAAAGAGCGAAGCTGACAGGAGCCAAGATCGTGGAGGACCTGCACGAGACCGCCTACGGCGAGCGGCAGTACGGAGTGGAAGACCTGGAAGGCCATCACTGGCTTTTCTCGCGGCACGCTCGCGACGTAGATCCCGCGGAATGGGGCGCGACGGTAGCCAGCCAGTAGTGGGGCGGGTCCCCGACCTGCCGCCGGGCTCCCTGGCTCGGCAAACGTACCACATGATATGACTACAACCTAAGGGACAACCTATGCCGCCAACTTTTGCGAACGGGAAGATCTGCTACATAGAGATTCCCGCCATCGACATTGCGCGTTCATCCGAGTTTTACGAACGGGTGTTCGGCTGGAGTATCCGGCGGCGCGGCGATGGCAGCGTCGCTTTTGACGACGGGGTCGGTGAGGTAAGCGGCACCTGGATACTCAGGCGCCCGCCCGCCGCGGAACCCGGGCTGCTGATCTCGATCATGGTCGACAACGCAGCAGCCACGGTTGATGCGATCGTCGCCAACGGGTGCGAGATCGTGCGGCCCATTGGCGCGGACGCGCCGGAGATCACGGCGTGGTTCCGCGACCCGGCCGGAAACGTGCTCGGGATCTACCAGCACGGGGGCTGACGTGTTGAGCATTGCGTAATGCGGCGGCAGGACCGCTCGGTTGAAAACACGCCCGCGCGGCGGGAAGAAAAGCCGAGATGACTCTCGGCTCAGCAGGCTTGACAGCCCGCGCCACGGTGGATTGAAAGAAAGCGCGACCGGTAGGGAGCGGTCGCGGACCCTGCGCGGTGAGCGAGATTCCCCCCGTGACAATCATGGGGAAGGGCTGTATAGTTTCCCATAGATCGTCATAGGGGTATGGGGAAATCCGCACAACCAACGCTTTTGCAGGGCACGCTGGATCTGCTGATCCTGCACGCGCTCCAGCGCGGCACGATGCACGGCTACGCCATCGCGCAGACCATCCATCTGCTTTCCGATGAGGTGCTGAAGGTGGAGGAAGGCTCTCTTTATCCGGCGCTCTGGCGGCTGGAACTCGACGGCGCCATCACGGCGAAATCCGGCCTGTCGGAGAACAACCGGAAGGCGAAGTATTACCAAATCACCAGGCGCGGGCGAAAGCTGGTGGCGGAACAGGAAGCCACCTGGAGCCGCCTCTCGGCCGCCGTCGCGCGAGTTCTCGGGGGGTAACCAGCGATGCGCCGATTCTTTCTGAAGCTCTTCCGCCGCGGCGGAATGCACCAGGATATTCAAGCCGAGTTGGCTTTTCATCGCGAAATGTCGGCCCGCTACGACAACGCCATTTCCCTGGGCAACGCCGCCGTGATCGGAGAACACGGTTACGATTTGTGGCGCTTCAACTTTTTCGAAAATCTCTGGCGCGACATACGTGTACGCCGCGCGCGGTCTGCGACGCAGTCCAGTGCTCGTGCTGACGGCGCTCCTGTCGCTCGGGCTGGGCATCGGCGTGAATGCGACTATGTTCTCGCTCGGGGTCGAATTCCTGCTGAGCGAGCCATCGGTGCGCGATGGGGGATCGCTGGTTTCGGTGGAGTTTGGCGGCAACAGCCATTCCCCAGTCAAAGTAGGCGACTTCCTTCGTTCCAGCGGCCTGTTTGCCGACGTGACCGGCGAGAATGAAGAAAACGTCTCCAACTTCAACGATGGCGTCGAGACGCGCCAGATTTTCAGCGTCTACACGGCGAAGAATTACTTCACGGCGCTCGGAGTTCCGATGCTGCACGGCCGGGGAATTCTCACCGACGATCCAAACGAAGTCGCCGTTCTGAGCTACGCTTTCTGGCGCAAACGGTTCAACGCCGATCCAGCGGTGGTGGGCAGGACCATCAATCTGGACGGCCGCGATCGGCGCCGGACGTGGTGACATCGCGCGCATGGTGCTACGCGATGCCGCGCGCGTCACCGTCATTGGAACGGCAGCCGGGCTGTTGGTGGCACTGTTCGTGACCAAGCCGCTGGCCATGTTTCTGGTGCCCGGCCTCAAGTCGGCGGACCCGCTGAATTTCGCCGTCGTCGCGCTGGCCATGCTACTAACGGGTCTGGCAGCGACCTGGGGTCCGATCCGCCGCGCCATCAACGTGGACCCGAACGCGATTTTGCGCGAGGAGTGAGGCGCAGCGGAAGTGACGCACGCACTCGTGCGTGCGCCAAATGCGCCACGCACGCGCGTGTCCGCACCCCGTCACTACATAGTGTCGAGGGTATTCGCGTCCTTGCGACGCTCTGCGAACCCGGGCCAGGTTAGAGAAACTTGTTTAGAGAATCAATCGGGTGTATATGTTGACTAGCCCGGACGGCGGATCTGCCCGTCCGCCGAGGGGAAAGGAAACGCAGATGAACGCACTTAGAGGTTGCACGGACAAGTTGCCTGGATGGGCCCGGGGAGTAACGGTTGGATTGCTCTTTGTCCTGGCCGCAGCCCTGTTCGCGCAGAATCACCCGGCCAACAAGAACAACAACCCGCCGCCGAAGGGCCAGCCGGCCGGTCATGCGCCGCAGGCGTCGGGCCACGCGGCATCAGGCCCCAACACGCACTCCGGCGGGTCGGCGTCAGGCCCCAACACGCACTCCGGCGGCGGCGGCCGGCAAATCCAGGCCAATCGTTCTGTAGACAGGCCAACGACGACCAACTCGGTCAGGCCGGGCGGATCCAGGCCCGGTTCATCCATGGGTCACCCAGGCGGCGGGAACATGGGAGCGCATGGGGCGGCAGGCCACCCGATGGTGTCCAGAACAGCTAACGGCACCATTTACCGCGGCCCTGGCGGTCAGCAGCGGATTGTGCACAGGCTCCCAGGCGGCGGCGTCGCCGTTACCAACGGGCGAGGGCACGGCTACGTGCAGCGGTCCGTCAACGTTCGCGGGCACGTGTTTGTGCAGCGGACCTATTACGTTGGAGGCCGCCCCCAAGCCCGGTTCTATCGCCCGTACTACTACCATGGGGTTGCCTTCAATGTCTACGCGCCGCTCCGTTTCTACTCGCCCGGATTTTACGCTTGGGCATACAGCCCGTGGGCTGCGCCGATCAATTATAACTGGGGCTGGGCCGGCAACCCGTGGTTCGGGTACTATGGCGGTTACTTTGCTCCGTACCCATCCTACGCAAGCCCCAATCTGTGGCTGACCGACTACCTTCTGTCAACCTCTTTGCAGGAAGCCTATCAGGAGCGAATGGATGCGGCCGCAGCCGCCAATTCCCAGGCGCCACCGCCAGCCGCCGCAGCGGCTCCCGGAGGCCAGGTGGCCCTTACTCCCGAGGTCAAACAGGTCATCTCCGATGAGATCCGGCAGCAACTCGCGCAGGAAAGCGCGGAGAGCCAGTCGGCCCAGGCCCCCCAGAGCGCCGCGCCAAACCCCGAACCGACTGCCGCGGCGCCGCCGCCGGCTTTATCGCCCAACGTGCAACACATCTTTATCGTGTCCAGCGTTATCGTGGTGAGCGCCGATGGGCAGCAATGTGCAGTCACCCAGGGCGACGTGCTGCAACTCGATCCCGCCGCTCAGTACCCGGATCCGAGCAATGCCAAGGTGCTGGCGAGCAAGACCTTGGACTGCCAGAGCGGCAAGGCGGTGCAGGTCGCCCTCGCCGACCTGCAGGAGATGCAGAATCACATGCGCGAGATGCTCGACAAGGGCTTAGGAGAATTGCAGACCCGCCAGGGCCAGGGCAATTTGCCAGTGATCGATGCCTCGCTGCGTACCCAGACGCCGGCCCCTTACGCCGCGGATTTGCCCGCGCCCGACGCGAATGTCGCCAGCGAGCTCCAGCAAACCGCCCAGGCAGCCACGGCCCCCGCAACCCAGGCGCCCCCGCGCCGGCCGGTGACCGTTAACCTTGGCCAGACCATCGATCAAGTGGTCGCCAGCATGGGTCAACCCCCGACAAAACTGAACGTAGGACAGAAAGACATTTACGTATACAAGGACCTCAAAATCACCTTCACCGGTGGGAAGGTTAGCGACGTCCAGTAACTCGCCGGTGCGAAATCACCGCGCAACGGAGCTGCGACCGAAGGGAGCGGTCGGCACCCCGCCTTCACTCCGTCCGGAATTGCACGCTGCGGGCGGCTTGGCCGCCGGCGGAATCCTTCACCGTCAGCTCCGCGCGATAGGTTCCCGGCGCCAGCGCCGCGACCGGCGATTTGAGCGCGACCGGAATCGTGCGGTTGCCGGATTTGGCCAGGTCACTCAGGTCGATATCGCCCGAATCCCATTTCTGCCCATTGCTCTGCGCGCCGAGCAGGCGCAGCCGCATGGTTAAACGGACCGCCTGGGCGCCTGACGCCGGCGGCGGATAGATTTCGAAGTACGCTTCGGCTGAGCCGGCCTTCAACAAGAGATCGGAGCCGGATACGATGATCCGGCTGCCCCGGAACACCAGCGGTCTTTTTCCTGCTTCGATCTCCTCTTGCGCGGCCTCCGGCGAGATCGGTTGCACGTCACGGCTGAGGGCGATGGCACTCAGACTGAGCTTTTGCGCGTCAAAGGGGCCGATAGCCAGCGGCGTTTCGACCACGCCGAAACGACCCTCGGCCGAGCGGTAAATCAGCTTGAGCCGGTAATTGCCCGGAGCGATTTTAAACTGGCGTTCGTAGTGAAGCGGGTGGCGCAGAAAATCGTCGAACTGCTGGCGGCTCCCGAATTCGAATCTCAGCGTATCGCCAAACCGAGCGGCAACTTCGTCTCCCAGGTTGTACGCCAGGCCGAGCACGTCCATCTCGGCATGAATCTTGCCGTTCACCTCGGTGAGATGGAGAGCTGGCGTTGGAATTTCGACCGCCAGGTTGACTCGCGCCACGCCGTTGACCTCATAGAAGTAGGGCACGGATGCCGAAGCCGCCGCGTTGCCGGCCTGAGTCGAAACCGCCAGATTTTCCAACTCCTGCTCCAGTGGGTTGGCGGCGGCCAGGCTCACTTCGCGCACATTGCAATACAGATTGCGCCCGCGCACTTTCGCGTCGTGCCGGTCGATTGTGACCTTGAGCGCGTGGCAGCTACCTTCCGGCGACTCTGGCGGCACATAGCCAAGCGTGTAGACTTCGTCCTGCTCGCGGGCGAGCAGATTGAAGGCACCGGCCACGTCGTTGCCGCGATCGAGTTCGCGGCCGCCTGTTGCATCGGCGAGCTTGAGCGCCCAGCCCGGACTCCGCCCGCCGGTCTGCGTTTCGACCGGATAGATTGAGACATCGGCTTTGCGAAACTCCGCTTCCATACCAAATAGATCCCGGGCGGCGTTTCTCGGTGGCGCGGCAATACCCGGCGTCAGCCCGGATAGCTGGGATGCCCGCGCGCTGGGATCGGACGACCTAAAAACCGGATCGATACTGCGGCCTAGCCCTTGCCTTCCGGAATTCACCGAACGTGCGGGGGCGCTCGCTTCCGGGGCGGCATTGGCTACAAACAAGGCCAGCACTTTGTGACCGGGCACATGGGCGAGGTCCTTCGCCAGTTGGGCGTAATAGCTCGCCTGAAGATCGCCATCGGGATCGGTGACGAAGCCGCAGCGGCGAAGGAGGCTGGGCAACGTCGCCAGTGCGTGCTGAAGCTCAACCACGTCGGCAGTGAATTGCGTGGCAATCGTCATGCATCCGGAACTGTAATACGCGATCGACATCAGGCGGTTGGGTCCGGCATTGTCGGCGATGAACCTGGCGGCGGGTTGCTGGATCGATGGCAGATCGTTGTTGGAATCTCCATCGAATAACAGAAAGAAGTGCTGCTGCGGCATTCCCGGCGCCGTGGGCCCGGCGTGAGTCTGGAAGGCTGTGATGTTCTGTTCTTTGCCATCTTCGAAGACGTGGAAATCGGCCGCGGCCAGGCCGGGGATAGCAGCACCCCTTTTGCCGGTGACGACCGCATCCACCAGCACCAGGCGCGATTCGGATTTGAGCTTCAGGGGCGCGGCGCCCTGGCCGCCGAGCAGCGGCGCCCACAGCAACAGCAGCAAAGCCACCGCGCAAAACCGTGGCGAGACTCTTCTCGACGCATCTTCGCCTTCGGGCATCACGCGCGGTGGTGGGGCATGCTTTAGCTTGCCAACGCCCGCTTGCGGGCGCATTCCTTCGCGCCGGGTTCTCATGGAATCTCCACCACCCCGTTGGCAGCGGCCATTTGCCGGCCTTCGGCGTCGCGCGCCACCACGCGAATCGTGTAAGGGCCGCTCTTGACATCGAAATCGCTGGAGACCGTGACACCGCGGGTCAGCCGCTGATCGAGAGTCTCGTCCTTCAGCCGAAGCTCCACCACCTTCTGAGTTCCTTTGATGTAGTTGCCGTTACCATCGAACAGGGCACACACCAGGGTCACGTCGCCACGGTTCCGTTCATCCTGCTTGTGCAAGTGAAGTTGCCGGATATCGAGGTGAGCGGTGACTGTCAGGCTGGCGTCATCGGCTGTGGTCTTGAAGAACTCGGTGCGGATGTCGATGGGCAGGTCGCGCATCTCATCACGGGAGAACACGGCCTCGCCGATTTCCCGGCTGGCGGTGCTCGCCGCGTCCTCCTCATGGTTCGGCGCCCAATAACCCTTCCGCGCCTGCACCGGCAAGCCCTTGCCGTTCGCCAGCGTCACCTTGATCTCGTGGAACCTGCCGTCTGGCCTGAGGTCCTTCGGATAGAAGCCCAAATAATAAACGTACTCCGGCGGGTTGGCCAGGCGGTTGAATTCGGCCAGGAGATCGTTCTGGCTGAGGGCGGTGCCGCCGGTGCCATGGGCCAGGTCGAGCAGAATCATCCCTTGGGCGGCGATCTCGTCATGGTCGTACCTGGCAACTTGCTGCTGGGTTCGAGGGAGCGTCAGAGCGCAGCCGGAGACGCCGACGCTCGGGTCGATAGTGTGGACGCCGCGCGCGTCGAGGGTGTTGATGATGACGCCGGAGCGGGTGGCTCGGTCGATGGATTCGCCGAGTTCCTTCTGTAACTCGTCGGGGAAGTACATGCCGGGTGACGCGAGGACCATAATCCGATCGCCCGGCATCGAGCCGAGCAGGCGCACCACGTTGTTGAGGACGTGGAAGGCGTCGGCGGCATCGCCCCGGCCTTCATCGGCGACTGCGCGGAGCGTTGCCTGCGCGATACCGACGGCCGGCTCCCAGGGTATGTGGAGGCAATCGACGGTAATCGCGGTCTGCATCGCCAGCACATCCCGGTTGTCGCGGTTCAGCCATTGGTCCGCCGCATAGAAGTTGGCGGGAGGGAAGTGCACGCGGGGCGGCACGGGCATGACCTTCATCAGCGTCTCGCGGAACTTCGCGAGGTCGCTGGTGAATTCGAGCGACACCTGGCCGGAGAGCGTGAGCAAGGCGATGCGTTCCTGCGGGGGGATTCCCTGTTCGATGTGCTGCAATGCGGCCTTGCGGGCGTTCATCAGGTCATCGAGCTTGAGATGCGCGTCATCGAAGACAAAGGCCACGAAGCGGGTGGGAACCGCCGCCTTGGAGGTAGCGGCGGCGGGTTCGGCGGGAAGTTCCGTTTCAGGGGCGGCGGGACGCGCGGGCCCGGCCCCTACAATTTGTGGCATAGCGCTGCCCTCGACCGCGAACTGCGAAACGTACTGCGGCTTACCGCGGTCGCTGAGTTGAAAATCTTGCTTTTGGAAGTTTCCGAGCGCGTGTCCCTGCTTGTCGCGGACCACCACCGGAACGCGCACCAGGTTCACACTCGAATGAAAGTTGGGCGTCTCTTCGCGAGTGGTAATCTCGCCGGTCTGGGTCTGCGCAGCCAGCGCGGCGGCGAGCAGAACAAACGTCCAAGAGTGCACCATAACTCCCCTTCCGCTAGAAACGCGGTCTGCGCAGATTCTCAGAGTGGACGCGGCCGGTCCACGGTTCGAATTATAACGTCCTCAAGCGATCGAACGTGCGTCGAAGTGGTCGTTGACGATCCAGCCGCGCGACGCGATACTGGACAGATGACAGCCGCCGCGCCGACCACCGCCCTTCACGTGCGCAACCTGCGGAAAGCTTACAAGGATGTGCTCGCCGTCGACGGCCTGGAACTCGAAGTCCGCGCCGGCGAATGCTTCGGCTTGCTCGGACCGAACGGCGCCGGCAAGACCACCACCATGGAAATCTGCGAGGGGCTGGTTTCCGCCGATTCCGGCGACGTCGAAATGCTGGGCATGCGCTGGGATTCGGGCGCCGCGCAACTCCGCCAGCGGCTCGGCGTCCAGCTTCAGGATACGCAGCTCGCCGACAAGCTCACCGTCCTCGAAACGGTCCGCCTGTTCCGCAGCTTCTACCACGCCGGACCCACGCCGGCCGAGGTCATCGCTCTGGTGCAGCTCGACGAGAAGCGGAAATCGCGCGTAGGCAATCTCTCCGGTGGCCAGAAACAGCGCCTTGCAATGGCTTGCGCGCTGGTGGGCGATCCCGATTTTCTGTTCCTCGACGAACCCACCACGGGCCTCGATCCGCAGGCCCGGCGCCAGCTCTGGGATTTGATCGAAAAGTTCAAAGCCTCGGGCCGCACCATCCTGCTGACCACCCACTATATGGATGAGGCCGAACGCTTGTGCGACCGCATCGCCATTATGGACCACGGCAAAGTCATCGCGCTCGGCACGCCGCGCGAGTTGATTGCTTCCATCGGCGTCGAGCACGTGGTCGAATTCTCGGCTGGAACCGCGGCGAAACCGCTCGCCGTCTCCGCATTGCGCCAGATTGAGGGCGTCCACCAAGTCAGCGGCGAGAACGGCAGCGTGCAGATGCAGGTCACCGAGCTCCATCGCGCCGTGCCCGCCCTGCTCGATGAACTCAGGCGGCAGGGCGTTCCGCTGACCGAACTGCGCACCCATTCCGCTTCTCTGGAGGACGTCTTCGTCACCCTGACGGGACGGCATTTGCGCGATGAGTGAGATCACCATCCCCGATCTGGCAGCCGGAGAGGCTGCCCGGAAATCTCCGCGCCCCAGCACGTGGACCGAGCATCCGCTGGCCCAGTTGACCCTGGTGCGGTTTCTCGAATTCACTCGCGAGCCGGAAGCCTTGTTCTGGGTATTCATCTTCCCCATCCTGCTGGCCGCCGGACTCGGCATCGCCTTCCGCAACCGCCCCGCCGACGTGCTCAAGATCGCCACCGTCACGCCGCAACTGGCCCAGTCGCTGCGCCAGGAGAAGCTGCTCGATGTAGTAGAGTTGCCTGCCGCCGCCGCCGAAGAAGCGTTGCGCAACGGCAAGGTGGCGCTGCTCGCCGTTCCGGGGCCGGACAACCGCGTCGTCTACCGATATGACTCCACCAATCCGGAAGGGCGCACGGCGCGCATGCTCGCCGATCGCGCGGTTCAGCGGGCTGCTGGCCGCGTGGACCCGGTCGCCTCCGCCGACCAGTTCATGCGCGAGCCGGGGTCTCGCTACATCGATTTCCTGATCCCCGGCCTGCTCGGGATGAATTTGATGGGCAGCGCCATCTGGGGCATGGGATTCGCCATCGTCGATGCCCGCCGCAAGAAACTGATGAAGCGCCTGATCGCGACTCCCATGCCGCGGCATTACTACCTGGCGTCGTTCCTGCTTTCGCGGTTGGTACTGCTGGTGGTGGAAGTCGGCGTGGTGGTGGGCTTCGGTGCGCTGGTGTTTGGCGTGCCCCTGCGCGGATCGTTCCTCGATCTAGCGCTGCTGTGCGTGCTGGGTTCGTTGTCCTTCAGCGCCCTCGGATTGTTGATCGCATCCCGCGCCCGAACCATCGAAGCCGCTTCGGGTCTGATGAACACGGTGATGATGCCAATGTGGATCGTGTCGGGCGTTTTCTTCTCGGCCCAGCGGTTCCCCGATGTCGTCCAACCGTTCATCAAAGCCCTCCCGCTAACAGCCGCCATCGACGCTCTGCGGATGAACATGCTGCAAGGAGCCAGCCTGGCCCAATTGACCCCGCAGATGGGAGTGCTGGCCGGCTGGCTGATCGTCTGCTTCGCCCTCGCACTCAAGCTGTTTCGCTGGCGCTAGCCCGTGGCGCACGCACTCCTGCGTGCCGCGTCGGCACTCGTGCCGACGCCCGGCGCCGCGGGGCGAAGAGGCGTCGAGAAGAGTCTCGACGCGGCACGCATGAGTGCGTGCGCCACGGTGCTGAACCGGACCCGGGAGTCCAAAATCAAAGCGCAGCCCTGCTCCTCACTGTGATAACATCGCCCTTCTATCGGTCCTCCCAGGCTCACCATGACTCAGGAAAATCACAAACTTTCGGTGCTCGAAAAGGTCGGTTACGCGTGCGGCGACGGCGCTTCCAACCTGATCTGGATGACGTTTATCTACTTCCAGCTCAATTTCTACACGGACGTTTTTGGCCTGGCGGCAAGCGCCTTGGCGACCATGCTGGTGGTCACCCGTACATGGGACATGTTTTTCGATGTTCTCATCGGCACCATGGCCGATCGCACGCGCACCCGCTGGGGCAAGTTCCGCCCCTACCTGCTCTGGATGGCCGTGCCATTTGGAATCATGAGCGTCGCCACTTTCACCACGCCTTCGTTCAGCGCCTCCGGAAAGCTGGCTTACGCTTATATCACGCTCTCGTTGATGATGATTGTGTACTCGGCGATCAACGTTCCCTACGGGGCCTTGATGGGCGTGATTTCGCCGGATTCCCAGCAACGGACCAGCATCTCTTCCTGGCGATTCACTTTCGCTTTCCTGGGCGGCTTGGTGGTGCAGTTCTCCACTCTGCGGCTGGTCGCTTACTTCGGAAAGGGAAACCAGGCGCTCGGCTATCAACTGACGCTCGCTGTGTACGCCGTGGCGGCCGTGGCATTATTTCTGGCGGCCTTCGCGACCACGCGTGAGCGCGTTCAGCCGGTGGTGGAGCAAAACACCTCGCGGGCCCGGGATCTGCGCGACCTGCTGGCTAACACGCCCTGGCTGGTGTTGTGCGCGCTGGGTATACTCAGCGTCTGTTTCGTCTCCATTCGCGGCGCCGCTATCGTTTACTACTTCAAGTATTACGTTGGCAGCGTAGCCGGGGCGGCCACTTTCATGGTGGTTGGTTCGGTTATGTCCGTGTTAGGCACTTTCCTGATCCAGTATGTGACACCATTCACCGGGAGGAAAAACGCCTTTATCGGCTTAATGCTGCTTGCCACGGTGGCGCTGGTCCTCTCCTATTGGGTCGGGCCGGACCAGTTAGTTCTCCTGTACGGGTATAACATCGTGTACTGCATGCTTACCGGGCCCACGTCCGCCTTGCTTTGGGCCATGTTCGCGGATACGGCCGACTATTCGGAATGGAAAACCGGCCGCAGGGCGACCGGCCTGATCTTCTCGGCATCGGGCATGTCGAATAAGTTCGGCTGGGTGATCGGAGGCGCGCTGGCGGCCTCGCTGCTCGCTATCTACGGATTCAGGGCCAACGTCGTGCAGACGGCCGAAGGGCAGCACGGCATCCGGCTGCTCATGACCATCGCGCCGGCTGTGGGAACCCTGCTGGCCGGGCTCGGAATGTTCTTTTACCCGCTGAACGAAGAGTCCACCAAGAAGATTCAGGCCGAGCTGGCCGCCAGCCGCGCCAAGTAACGGAGCCGCGGCCATAGGGAGCGGTCGAAAGTCTCCTCATCATATCCGGAGTTACGAATAATGCAGTTTGGATACTTTGACGACATTAACAAGGAATATGTAATCACCCGTCCCGATACGCCCAGGTCATGGAGTAACTACCTGGGCAGTACCGAGTACGGCGCCATCATTACGAATAATGCCGGTGGATATAGCTTCTATAAGTCGGCGGCGCAGGGACGCTTCACGCGGCTCCGCTTCAATGCCGTCCCGCTGGACCAGCCCGGTCGCTATCTCTACCTGCGCGATCACGATAACGGCGATTACTGGTCCGCTTCGTGGCAGCCGGTGGGCAAGCCCCTCGATGAGTATAAGTTGGAGTGCCGTCATGGGAGCGCGTACACCATCATCTCTTCCGAGTATGCCGGCATTCGCGCGGAAACCACTTACTTCGTTCCCCTCGGCCGGAATTTCGAGTGCTGGCGCGTCCGGCTCACCAATTTGAGCGGCAGGCCTCGCCGGCTCAGCGCGTTTACTTACGTGGAGTACGTTGGGAATTGGAGCGCCTATGACGACCTGATCAACCTGCAGTACACACAACATATCGTGAGGATGGCCGTCGAGGGCGGCATTATAGATCACGGAACCAACGTCAACCTACCCCTCATGCCCGACAACTTCGAGGAGAAGGATCAGGGCCGCCACACCTTTCTCGCCCTGGTCGGTTCCGAGGTTTCGGGCTATGACACGGATCGCACGGCGTTCCTCGGCACTTACGGGAGTTATGCCAAACCCGCGGTGGTGGAGCGGGGCCATTGTACCAACTCCCTCGCCGCCGGCGACAACGGCTGCGGCGTGCTCGAAAGCCGTATCCGCCTCGATCCGGGTGAGACGCGGGAGTTTCTGGTGTTGATGGGCGTCGGCACGGCGCGCGAGGAAGGCCGCCGGGCCGCCGGCGAATTCGGCAATCCGGAGAAGGTCGCCCAGGAGCTGGCTGCTCTCAAGAGTTACTGGCACGCGCGCATCGCCGGAATCGACGTGGAGACGCCGGACGCCGAGTTCAACAGCATGCTGAACATGTGGAGCCCGTTCAACTGCCTGATGACCTACGCGTGGTCGCGCGCCGCCAGCCTGATTTATGCCGGCGAGCGCGACGGCCTGGGCTTCCGCGACACCGTGCAGGACATGCTCGGCGTGATGCACACAATCCCCGCCGAAGCCATACGGCGGCTGGAGTTGATGATCACCGGCCAGGTCTCCACCGGCGGCGCGATGCCCGTGGTCAAGCAGTTCGCCCATCGCCCAGGCTCGGAACATGCTCCGCGCGAGGAAGACTACCGCTCCGACGATTGCCTGTGGCTGTTCAACGCCATCCCCGCATACGTCAAGGAGACCGGCGATCTTTCCTTCTACGGCAAAGTACTTCCCTATGCCGACGCAGGCGAGGACACCGTGCTGGGTCATTTGAAGCGAGCCATTCTTTTCAGCCTGAATCGCTCCGGTGCGCATGGCTTGCCGTGCGGCTTGTCCGCCGATTGGAACGACTGCATTCGTCTCGGCGACCGCGGTGAGTCCGTCTTCGTGGCATTCCAGCTTCGCTATGCGCTTTCCGTCTATCTGGAAGTAAGTCACCTGCTGGCATCCAACGAAGAGAAGGCATGGGCGCAGAGTAACCTGGACCGCCTCGACCAGGATCTGCGCGACCACGCGTGGGATGGCGAATGGTATCTGCGCGCGTATCGCGCCGATGGTTTTGAGTTCGGATCGAGCTCGAGCCGCGAGGGCCAGATCTTCCTGAACCCGCAATCGTGGGCCGTGCTCAGTGGACACGCCGATGCCGGCCGGGCCGCCTCGGCGATGCAAGCCGTGCGGGACAGGCTGGCCACTGAGTATGGTTTGATGATTTGCGACCCGCCCTACGTCGAGACCGATTACAATGTGATGCGCGCGGCCTTGTTCAATCCCGGAATGAAAGAGAACGGCAGTATCTTCACCCACACGCAGGGATGGGCGGTGATCGCCGAGACCATGCTGGGCCACGGCGACCTGGCCTGGCAATATTTCAGGGCCACGTTGCCGGGCGCGTGGAACACGCGGGCCGAGGTCCGCGAGATCGAGCCGTATGTGTACTGCCAGTTCACCCACAGCAAATACAGCCCGCGGTTTGGCGCTTCGCGCGTACCGTGGCTGAGCGGGTCGGCCGCATGGTCGTTCTTCACCGCGACACAACACATTCTGGGTCTGCGGCCGGAGTACGGCGGGCTGCGCATCGATCCCTGCATCCCCGCCGCGTGGAAAGGCTTCACGGTGACGCGGGTTTTCCGTGGAAAGAAGGTCCGCGTGGAAGTCCACAACCCAGCCGGCGTTCAACAGGGCGTGCGGAAGTTGGAGTTGAACGGCGCACTGCTGGAAGGGAACCTCATCCCCGCCGCAAAACTGGCCGACCAGAACCGCGTGGTTGTGGAGATGGGCTGAGTAGGTCAGCGCGGACCGCACCCCTTTCGGAGCCGCGACCATAGGGAGCGGTCGTGCCGATTAAATCAGATACTTCGCGGCAGGCCCTACCGCCCCGCTCCGCCTGTCTGGCGCGCGGGAAGCAATCCCAAAAAGTTATCGTGCGCCACTTTTCGCGCGGTCTCTGGCTTGAGCGCATCGAGCAGCAGATAGTAACGCTGCAAGGTCGGCTTGTACTGGTCAAAGAGCCCGACTATGTCCGAACCGATCACGAAGCGGCCGGGGTACTCTTCGATCAGACTTACCCATTTCCGGTCCAAAGTCCCGCCAGGCGCGATCTCCTGATCGAAGATGACCCACGATAAGTCGATTGTTAGATTAGGGTACTGTCCCAGCATCCGGTGAAGTATGTCCGTGTGATTGGCGATCACGATGCGGCGGCTTATCCCAGCGTGCGCCCAGATCACGCGAGTGTTCGGATGTGTTCGTACCGCCGACTCGATCTCACCGAGAAAGTCGGGCTGTTCCAGCCACGCCGCTCCGATGTCACTGTGGACCAGCACGGGCAGGTTGCGTGCCGCGGCCAGGTCCAGCAACCGGCTAAACGCGTTCGACGTGGCGCGCGGAACGGCGCCGTAGGTCAGCGCGGTCAGCTCGTCGTGCCGCAGGAAAACCTCGCCGATGCCCTGCCAGAAGTTGGGGAAGAGCGATAGCATGCGCTCGACGTGATCCACCGCGTTGCGATCCGCGGCGTTGAAGCCGCAGATGAACGGATGCAGACGCGCCTGCTTATCTTTCGGCAGGTCCAGCACCGCCCGCGCCACCAGGAAGTCGGTCGCGCTGTACCAGTATGTTCGGGAATCGTTGTCCAGGTAATAAGTCGGCCGCTTCGCATCTCCCTCGTCCCACTCCTTGACGACGGGCATGCCGATCACCACCGACTCAGTCACCCCCGTGTCGTCCATGGCCTTGAAGAACGCGTCCATCCCGCCCGTTTCCTGGACGAAGCTAAGGAAGTGGAGGTGGCCGTCAACAATCTCGTACCTCGGCGCCGGCTGCTGGGCGGCTGCGGCTCCGATCAACAGCAGCAGTAGAAAGCCGAGACGCTGGAAGCTTCGTTGTGGGTGCATCGGAACATTGTCCGCTGCGTCGCCTCCGAATGCAACCGTGCTAAGAAACTTGCCTTGCCATTCCGACGTGGCGCACGCACTCGTGCGTGCCGCGTCGGCACTCATGCCGACGCCCGGCGCCCCGGAAAAGAGGTGTCGAGAAAAGTCTCGACACGGCACGCACGAGTGGCACGCACGACTGCGTGAGCCACGGCCCCTATCCGGCTAACCTCCTACCAGCCTACCGGCTTGCCCTTGTTCTGCTCATCCAGCCACTTCTGCAGCGGAGCGAAATAGTCGAGGATCGCGGAAGCGTCCAGATCGCGCTCGCCGGTCATCTCGTACAAAGCCTCCTGCCAGGGGCGGCTGAGCCCCATTTCGAGCATCCTGTTCAGCTTCTCGCCGGCCTCCTTGCTGCCATAGATCGAGCAACGCGACAGTGGCGTGCCGCTTCCGGCCACCGGGCAACCGGCCGCTCTAGCCAGCGCGCGGTGAAACTGAAACTGCATGATGAAGGATAGGAAGTAGCGAGTGTAAGGAACATTGGCCGCCACGTGATACTTCGCGCCAGGATCGAAATCGAGCTCGCTGCGCTCGACCGGCGGCGCGATGCCCTGATACTTCATCCGCAAGTCCCACCATGCCTGGTTGTATTTGTCGGGCGGAATCTCGCCCGAAAACACCCGCCAGCGCCACTGATCGATCATCAGGCCGAACGGCAGGAACGCGACCTTTTCGAGAGCGCGCTTGAGCAGTAGCCCGATATCCTTTGACGAATCCGGCGCCCGATCCAGCAGTCCGATCTTGACCAGGTACTCGGGCGTCACCGAGAGCGCGATGGTGTCGCCGATGGCTTCATGCACGCCGTCGTTGGCGCTGTCGCGAAACAAGAACGGCTGCTTGCTGTAGGCGCGCTGGTAGAAATTGTGGCCCAACTCATGGTGAACGGTGGTGAAATCCTCGGCCGTGATATCGATGCACATCTTGATGCGCAGATCCTCCAGGTTGTCCACGTCCCAGGCGCTGGCGTGACAAACCACGTCCCGATCGCGCGGCTTCACGAACAGCGAACGCTCCCAAAATGTCGGCGGCAGCGGCGCGAATCCTAACGACTTGAAGAAACCTTCGCCGTAGCGGACCATGTCGGTCGGCTGCGTTTTGCGATCCACCAAGATGCGTGTCAAGTCGTAGCCCGGGTCGGCTCCGGCAGGCGCCACCGACGGATAGATGTTCGACCAGTCTTGCGCCCAGATATTGCCGAGCAAATCGGCCGGAATCGGGCCATTGGCCGGCACCACCGCATCGCCGTACTTTTCCCGCAGCCGGTTGCGCACGTAGGCATGCAGCGAAAGGTAGAGCGGACGCACCTGCGCCCACAGCCGGTCCACCTCTTTGGCAAAATCGTCCGGCGGCATATCGTACTTCGAGCGCCACATCGCGCCGGTGTCGCGAAACCCCAACTCTCGCGCGCCCTTATTGGAAAGCTCGACAAAGCGCGTGAAATCCTTTCGCATGGGCGGCGCAATCGCGTGCCAGCCCTTCCAGGCGTCCAATAACTCGCCCGGATTCGAGCTCGCCGCCATGATGCGCGTGATGTCTCCGATGTCGAGACATTTCTTGTCGCTCGATGCGAGAGCCGGCGGGCAATACTTGCCTTTCCCGTACATGCCATCGAGCTCGGCTGCGAGCCGCGACACCTCTTCGCTCTCTTTCGGGTCGGCCGGCGTGGCCAGCGTAAAGCCAATCCGCAACAGCCGCATTTTGCGCGCCAGGTCGGGAGGCAGCGTGAGACCATCGAAGCGCTTGGCCTCCTTGGCCAGCCGAACTTGCTCGTCGGTGGCCCGCTGGTTCGCTAGCGCCGCGAGCGCCTCCGTATCCGACGTGATGAAGTTCTCTTGGACCCAACTGGCCTGCTGCGCCTCATTGGCCAGGACGAGCAGGCGCTGCTCGGCATCCTCCAGAAACTTCCTCGCGTCCTGGACGGTCGATTGGGCGGCGAACAAGCCCGGCACCCACAGAGCTTGTCCCGCGATCAAAAGTATCGTTTTCGTGATGGAAGCCATCTTCCCTCCGCCTCGCGCTGAGACTCCCGCGCTCCCGGCGAGCGCGTCCGGGGAGCTTCACCCGCTTGACAGCACTCTTGTAGCACAACGCAAGCCGGCATTTATAGCATGATCTCCCCGTCGTGGCGCGGGCTGTCGAGCCTGCTGAGCCGAGAGTGATCTCGGCTTTTCCTGGCCACTATCCTTTCTTAGCCCCGGTTTCGCCAGCCGACCGCCAACTCTGCTATGAATATAAGGAATGAATCAAAGCGGGTACGGCATACCCCCAATCGTGGTGGGCAGGCATTCCAGTACCGCTCTCGTTGAATTCTGCGGTTGGCTGGCGGGCGATTCTAGGGTGCCGTACTCTGCGCCAATGTTTACAGGCACTTGGCCGGAGTCTGAATTTAGTTCCGGCTTCTCGGTGTTGGCCCTTTTTGGTTCCGGCTGCGCCGGGTCAGGAATACCAGCCGGCTCTGTAACGGTGCAGTCACTGTTTTCACTATCCTAGTGGAAGCCAGATTATGGATCACAACGCGGCTGTCAACCTAGGGGCTCCTGAACGGTACGTGGCAGGGGACTTGTCCCAGACCGAACGGGATGAATTCGAAACGCATTTTGCGGATTGCAGGCCTTGCATGAACGATGTCTGGACGGCATCGGCCTTCGCCGCCAATGCCAGAGCCGTTTTCGAGGACAGGCTCGCTCGCAAGCCGGAACCGCAGCGGGCTGGCTGGCTGGCGTGGCTGCGGCTCGAGACCGCGGTGCCGGCTTTTGCCGCCATCGTACTCGCCGTGGTGGCCGGCTACCAGGCCAAGGTTACGATTCCAGCCATGCGCGCGCCGCAGGAGATCGCCGCCGCCGTTCCCTTGGACGACGCCACGCGTTCGGCGCCGCCCGCGTTGGAACAGGGCCGCCCTCTGCACTTCGAGATCGCCGTGGCGCCCGAGCCAGGAACAACCAGCCTCTGGGTGGAACTGGTGGACGCATCGGGCAAGATGTTGAACGGGGGTCCCCTCCAGGCGCCGGCTCCCGGCGAGCCGCTGGCAGTCCTTTTCCCGGGCAAGCCGGGCCCGGGCCATTACTCCGTCGTCGTGCGTGCCGGCGAGTCCGGACCGCAACTGGCGCGCGGAGAATTCGACATTCAGCCGAGGACACACTAGCAGATGAGCAATTACCCGAGCAAGTACTTCAGATTCTCCGGACATGCGCTTGGCGTTGCGGCGCGATTCACTCAACTCGACGAGATGGAGAACCTCAACCACGTGATTCCCACGCTGGGCGCGAGCGTGCTGGCGCCGACCGGCGGCGATGCGCAGGCGAGCGTGAAGGACTATGCCTATACTGTGGACAAGCCGCGCAAGCGAACCCTGCTTTCGGTTCGCAAGGTCGAGACGGCGACACACGGCCGGGACCTCGGCAAGCGCTTTGAAACCGAAGTGGAAGCCGACGTCGAAGAGCTCCGGTTGGTGGAGAAACTGAACATCGGCTACATCCACCTGCACTTCCTCTCCAAGTTCGACTCGGAGGCAGCGAACCCCGTGTCGGTGGTCACCACCAAGGGCAGCCGCATTGAGGGCCTCCAGATGGGCCAGGTCAAGGCGGAAGTGATTCTGGACGAAGAGCCGCTGCTATTCAGCGGAAACTCCGAGCAGCTCGCCGAGTTCTACAACAAGCAGAAGGACGACTACCGCGCGAAGAACGGCTGGCGGTTCGCGCTGGATCCGGCGGCCGAGGGCAAATGCAAGTGCTGCCGCGAACACAAGTTCTCACTGGTGCGGGAGATCCGTCTTTCGGGGCCGGAACCCGAAAAGCAGAAGATTTCCGTGGACGGTTACACTATTCACTGGAAGGGTTTCGGTAGAATCGTTCTCGGTGAGGTCCACATCAAAGGCAACGAACGCCGCGTCGCCTTGGTCCGTCTGGCCATGGGCTGTGACGCGGGCGGTCCCGGCACGGCTGGCGGCGGCGCGTCGAACGGCCACTTGGGGAACTAAGTTCGTCGCGGCCGCCGTGTGCGGCCTTCTGATTCCGCTCTTATCATGTTTCCGGACCGAGCCCGCGCAGCAGGCCTATGCGCGCGCCTGGGCCGCATTCGTTGCCGGCGACCTGGAGGCTGCCGCCCGCGAAGCTTCCTCCTTCGCCACTCTCGAGCAAAGAGAGCACGATTCGTACTGGGTGTTGAGTCTCAAATTGCTCGATGCCGAGGTGCTCGGCGCACAGTCCAAGTGGAACCCGGCCCGCGATCTTCTAATGACCCCGATCCCGGCCAAGCCGGAACTCGGTCAGCTAGACGTGCGCCGCCTGATCGATCTGGCTCTGGTCGACCTTCACCTGGGCGGCGAAGCCACGAAGGTCCCGGAAATTCTGGCCCGGGCGCGTGCCTCAGTGCGCGATCCCGAACTGCGCATCCGATTGGACTCGGCCGAAGGCATGGCCAGCTTGGCCAAGCGCCAGCCGCAAGCGGCGCGGCTTTCGTTTAGCAACGCGGCGGATCGGGCTGCCAAAGAGGGGTTTCCCTATTGGCAGGCGCAGGCGCTGAACAATCTGTCGTATTCCCTGAAGCGACTGGGGCGCTACGAGGAGTCGATCGATGCTGGCCAGCGCGCCTTGGCCGGCGCCGAGAAGCTCGGAGCGCGCCGCGTGGCCGCCATGGCGCACGGCAACCTGGGTTCGTCGTACGCCCTGCTGGGCGACTTCGATAACGCCTTCGAACACCAGCGGCAGGCCATCGTCATTTTCGAGGCAATCGGCGCGCGGGCGGATCTGACGACATCCCTCGGCGAGTTGGGCCTGGCATACGATGGCGGCGGCGACTACCCGAACGCGATTGCCAACTACCGGAAGGCGTATGATATCGCGGTAGCGCTCGATCGCCCGGACGCGGCCGCTCGTCATGCCGCGAATCTGGCGCTTACTTTGATCAAGGCCGAACAATGGGATCAAGCCGCGGAATGGAACCAGCGCGCCACCCAGCTCGCCCACGCCATCGACGCACGCGATTTGTTTCCGTTCCTGGAGCGGAATCGCGCCCGCATCGCCTATGGCCGCGGCGATTTCGAAGCCGCTTCCCGAATTGGCCAGGACCTGCTGCGCGCCGCCGACACTCCGCCCAGTATCCGGTGGCCAGCGTGGGACATGCTGGGCGCTATTGCCGAGCACGCGAAGCGTTTTCCCGAGGCCGACCGGTGCTATGAGCAGGCATTGCGGATCATCGAAGCCACCCGCACCGACCTGCTCAATCCCAGCCACCGCATGACGCTGCTCTCGGAATTGATGCAGTTTTACCGCAGCTACGCGGACGTTCTGTGGCAGCAGAAAGACGACGCGCGCGCCTTGCGCGTGGTGGAATCGAGCCGGGCGCGGGTGCTGGCGGAGCGGCTGGAGCAGGACGCCGCGACTGCTCCGCCGCGCAGTTTGGCCGATTTCGAACGTGTGGCGCGCCACGCTCACGCAAGCATCCTCTCTTTCTGGCTCGCGCCGAGGCGCTCTTTTGCCTGGCTGATCACCGGCGGCGGCGTCGAAAGGTTCGAACTGCCAGGCTCGGCGGCGATCGAAAAGCTGGTGACCGAGTATCGCGACACGGTCGAGCACTCCGTGCGCGATCCGATCGCCGCCAGCGCCGCCGGCGCCGAGCTCTGGCGCATGCTGATCGCGCCGGTTGCGCCGCACCTACGCAAAGGAGAACGGCTGATCGTGATTCCCGATGGCGCGCTGCACCGGTTGAACCTGGAGACGCTGGTGGCTCCGGCGCCGCATCCGCACTACTGGATTGAGGACGTGGAGATGGCCGTCTCGCCTTCCATCGAGATCCTGGCCGCGGCGCCGCCGCAAGCCGGGGCGGGGAAGAGCGTTTCGCTCCTGCTGATCGGCGCACCCGACTACGCCGGCACACGCTACCGCCCGCTGGCGAACGCGGAGCGCGAGATCCGCGACATCCAAGCGGATTTCCCGGGGCGCCCGCAGCAGGCTTACCTGGGTGCGCAGGCATCCCCGGCGGTCTACAGCCAGTCGGACCCGCAGCGCTTTTCACTAATCCACTTTGCCGCCCACGCGGAAGCTAATTCGCAGAGACCGCTCGAATCGGCGGTGACTCTCTCTCACGGCAGCCTTTACGCGCGCGATGTGATTGGGATTCCCATCCATGCCGATCTGGTCACCATCTCGGCTTGCAGCAGCGCCGGCACGCGGACGTATGCGGGCGAAGGGCTGGTAGGTTTTGCCTGGGCGTTTCTGCGTGCCGGCGCGCGCGCCGTGGCCGCCGGTTTGTGGGACGTCAGCGACAGCTCCACCGAGCAGTTGATGAACGAGTTTTACCGGCGGATGGCCGCTGGCGCGGATCCGGTTACGGCGATGCGCCAGGCCAAACTCGCGTTACTCGGCTCGGATCGCTTCGCCCGCCCCTACTATTGGGCGCCATTCCAGATCTACGTCGCGTCACTGGGCGTACAAACCGCTAACGAGCCGCGACCCCTATCGGAGCCACGACCATAGGGAGCGGTCCCGCCACACCGAACTCCACTGTCCGTAACTTAGTACTCGCTCTATCTTAATTGCGAAAGGGCGTGCTTAGTTGGCCAGGATCGTGAACCCCGCACTGGAAGCTCCGTCTAACACGATCGTCACCGGCACTTGTGCGCCATTGAAGGATTGGTTCAGAGTGAACTGGATCTGGCTGGCACTGATTTGCTGAACCGGCATCGGCACGCCCGCGACCATCACTTGCAGGCGGCCCGATCCGAGCGTCACCGTCGGATCCAGGCCGCTGATCGCGATCGTCAGCAGATCGCCCGAAGCGGCCGCGTTTGTCGAATTGACGATGGCGCCAGAAGGCTCGGTAATTCCCAGTATCGCCGGCGGCGCGTAGCCGATCGGCACTACCAGGCTGACCGAGCCGCCGCTTGTGGTCAGGCTCAAAATCACCGGCCCGATCGGCGTGCCAGCCGGTATTGGGACATTGACCTGATCGAACGACGAGTAGGCGACCCGCGCCGACCCGCTGCCGATGGCCGCCGGCGAGTTGGCACTCGCCATGGGGCTGATGGTGATCTGCGGGTTGGCCAGGTTGGCGCCCCAGATGGTTGCGACCGCATTGGGATAAATCGTGGTTTGGCCTGGGACGCCATTCACCACCGCCAAAACTACCGGCGCGGCCGGACTCGCCGGCACAATCCGGAAGCCGAACTGCGACATCGCCTGGAACCCGGAGATCACGCTGACTTCCGAAAAGCCCAGAGCCGCGCCGGGCGCCACCATGACGTTGACCCACAACTCCGTCGGGCTGATCACCCAAACGCCGGTCACCGTGATATCGGAAGTGCCGAAACCCACCGTGACCGGCCCGTTCGCAAAATTGGTGTTGAGAGCGGTGATGTCGACCATGGCCTCGCCGCCGGGCGTCAGCGACAACGGATTGACGGTCTGCAATTGCGGCGTGCCGGTAGCCGGATAGCTGTACGCCGGGATGTTGGGCCATTGTTGCAGGAACGTCGAGTTCTGCCCGTCGGCGTTAAAGATAGTGATGTCGGCGGTCTGCCCGTTGGCGCCCGAAGGCGGCGTCACCGTAATCGGGCAATCGCCGGACGTTCCGCTCGAACACGCGTTCTGCGGATTTAATGCCGGCAGGCTGTCGAAATACACCGTGCTGTCGGGTCCAAAACCGGTACCGGTGACCGTGACCGTGCCATCCGTGTTGCTCGAAACCGAATCGACGTAGGGCGGCTGCTTCTCCACCAGATTCACGCCGGCGGGCAGCACATACATGTCGTTGTTCAAATTGAACACCAGGTGCCGCAATCCCGTGCCGGCATTGGCCGGAGCGTCGAAATAAGCAAACAGCGCCGAAAGCGGCGTGTCTACTTCGAAACACGGCGAGTCGGCGGTGCAGACTGGCGCCGGGGCGAATCCCAGAATCGAGACCGTTTGCGGAATCACCAGCGGCGAATACAGGGTTTCTACCACCGATTGCGCTTGTGTTCCGTTGATGAATGCCGGCGACATCCAGTCGCTGTTCTGCTGCACATTGACCGTGTAATCGCGAGTCGACGGGTCCAGATAGCCACGCGTGATGACATCGTACATCGGCACCGTGGCTTGCGCTCTTACCCCGAAATTAGCGGTGAGGCTGCCGCCGGCTGTGACATTGAAGGGCGTGGCGGCTGTCGCGTCCGTGGTGCCGGGATAAAAGACGGTTTGAAAACTCCCGCTGGGCTCGAACGCCATTCCGTTGGCGTCGTGCGGCAGAAGGAGACCCTCTTGGGAGTAAGTCGGGACGGCGTCGGGCGGCAACGGATGCACGAAGACCTTATAGTTTCCCGGCGGCACGCCGCTAATGTTGTAGAAACCCGCCGGATCGGTGAGCGCGCTCACCGCCGGCCCGTCGGCCGGTAGGGCCACCACCGAAGCCAGGCTAACGCCCTGGCCGCTTGCGAAAACGACCTGGCCGCTGATCGAGCCGTAATTCGCGCTCCAGTTGGCGGCGCCGTACAGCACGGAGAACGCAGCCACGTCGTCGGAATCGATGGGCCGCACCCGCGTCGTGTTGCGGATCACCCCCTGCGACATGGCCGCGCCGGTCCAGGTGTGCTGCAAGCCGAGCGCGTGGCCCAGTTCATGAACCGCGGTCGTGAAAAAGTCCGGCAATTCGCTGGGGCCTGCGCCGCCGGTGGTATCGTTCGTCAGCGCCATTACGGAGCGGGTGATGGCCACCAGCGGCTGCCCGTCGGAGCCAGTCTGAAACACCGGAGGAAACGTCAGGTTGGGCGAACCATACCCCAAAAGCCCGGGCGGCATCTCGGCGAAAATCACGTCGATGCCAGGCGTGTTTTGCGGTGGTTGCCCGGCACTCTCCAGACCCGCGAAATTCAGCCGCAAGGCCGAAGCGGGTACCGTGTTCCACGCCGCCACCGCTTGCTCCACCTCTCCCAGCACCGAGCCGAAAGTGTCGTTGGCGGCATAGTTGACGGGGCCGGCATCGCTCACGAAAACGTTGACCGTATTATTGGTGAGCGCCGCCAGGTTGAACCGCGCGCGGATGGGTGTGAAGGGTGCGCTGCGGCTGGAGTAAAAAGTGTAATGATAGTAGGCTTCGACCGGAGCGCTCATCGCCAGCACCGCTGCCGCCGCCACCACCGCACGCATTGTCGCCCGCTGCCGCACTATTGGGCCGCTCCCAAAGCGCTCGCCACCTGCGAGCGCAATTCGCTCAGCCGCATGGTCAAAGGCCGATCGGTCACTTGGCCGTGCGTGGCCGGGTCCAGCATCAGCTCATGACTGGCACTCCGCGTCAGGCTGGGATCGGAAGAGCCGTCCTGCGCTACCGCGAACGCTCCCTGCGAAAACCCCATAATCTGCGTCATGCCCGATTTGCCGGTCCACAGGAACAGCACATACTGATCGCCCGGCCGGAACTGCGGCGCGCCCGAATACGTCTGCCGCATGCCGTTGGCGATCCCGCCCGGCACGGCCACATCCACCATGGCGCCCGTCGCGCCCTTCCACTTCTCCGTCACCTGCACCCGGTAATGCGTAAAGATCACCGGGCCGGAAAAGGCGGCGTACGAACCACGGATAGTCCCGCGCACGATGGCCGTGGATTTCGCGATCAAGTCGTTCATCGAAAGCTGTTGCAGGGTGGCCGACTGAAGCTGTGCCACCCCCAACAACGCCGCGACGATCAACAATCTACGAGCCACGGGCATAGGACTGCATCCGTCATGCCACTTTAATCCCACTGAAACAATTGGGTTTAGCTTATTCCAGGGGGCTTCGGTTGGGTTGCTCCGACACGCATTTGGGGCATCGTGCCCCAGTATTCCGTATCGGAACCGCGACCGGGTATCGGAGCCGCGGCCAGAGGCAGCGGTCCTATTTCTTCAGTTCGGCTTGCAGTTGGCGATAAGCCTCTTCGTCGTAGTTGGTCTTCACGCGCACGCGATCTTCCAGGCGCGGCTCGCCGGGACGCGCACCTTCACCCTTGAGCGAACGGTCGAGCATCAGCGTGGCTTCCCGATCTTCGGGAGCGCGGTCCAGCGCCGCGCGGAAGCTCTCCGCCGCGGCCGGGTATTGTCCGGCCCGCCACTCGGTGTAGCCGAGATTGAAGTGATAGTCGGGATCGGCGCTGTCGCCTTCCAGCGCTTTCCGGAAGCTGGCTGCGGCCGCCTCGTAATCGTTAAGCCTCGCCTCGGCGGCGCCCAGATTGTTGAATACTTCGTTGAGCGGCATCGTCCCCGCCACCACTTGGAAAGATTGTCTGGCGCCGGCGTAGTCTTCGGAGTGATAGCGGCACAACCCCAAAAAGAATTGCGCCTCCAGATAGCGCCGGTCGAAGGGGCCGACGCGCGCGAGCCATCCGGCAGCCACCTTATATTCCCGCTTTTCCCAGTAGCTCTTGCCCAACTGGAAACACGGCGGGGAATAATGTTCGTCCAGCCGGGCCGCTTGCATGAACAGGTGCTGGCGCTGCTCGGGGTCCGTGGCCAGCAGGCCGCGTACGTAATTCTCCACCGCGTCGATGCGCACGGGCGGCCGCACCTTGAGAAAATCCTCCTCGGAGGTTACGCTGCGCGGGTCCAATTGCCGCAGCGTCTGCCATCCCAGGCGCGCTTCGATCTCCTCCAGTTCCTCCAGCGCGCCCAGTTCGCTGAACAACGGGCCCTGGCGGGTCTCTTTCAGATAGAGCACGCGCGCGGTGACGCGCAGCGATCCTTTGGACGCCGCGCCGCCCTCGGCCGGCAGCAGTTCGTAGTATCCGTAGACCACGCGGGCCGCGTCCAGCGCGTCACCCACCTTGATGATGGAGGCGTGCGTCAGCTCGGCGCCCGGCCGCAGCGAAAGCCGGCGGTAGGCCTCCGTCCTGGCTTCGCGGCTCAGCACCAGCAGCCCTTCGGAGGAAAGCGCATCCTGCACGGTTTCCGCGATGCTCTCGCCGATCCAATCCAGGCCCGCCGAATTGGCGTGGTTGAAGAACCGCAACACCACCACCGTTTCGGCTCGCAGCGACGCGCAAACGATTATCGCCAGCCCCAGCAATCGAAGCATTCGGTTTCAGTGTAGCAGCCGCCGCGGCGGCCGCCGTTTATCGGCGCAGTTGGCTCGGCAACCCGGCCGACGCGCCCAGCGCCGTACACACCCCGCTATAATCTGCACTTAGACAGGAAAGTGGAAACGCGTAGCCCTGTCATGGGTTTTACTATGCCCGCCAACTCGGTAACCTACACCTACTCGGTGGTCGGCATCGATCCCACCACCGGCGCGCAGAAGTTCAACGTGCTGGGGACATCGTGTCTTCCGGATGCCGAATGCATGTCGTACCCCATCATCATTGCGGGCGACAGCTATGCCTACTTCGCTTACGAATGGTCGGAGTTCCCAACTGAATACCTGTATCCTTTCATCCGGCACCTCATGGTGCTGCGCATAGACAGCAGCGGAAACTACGAGAATATCCACGTCTGGGACTACACGAGCGACGACATAGACTTGTTGGATCTCGGCGTCAGCATGATCACGAATGCCGACCAGGGAATCCTGCTCACCTGGTCCGCAGGCGCGGGTGGAATGGCGGTTACGGCTGGTAGCAGTGTGAGCCTCGTCAGCGCGCCGCAGGTACCCGGCGGCGATCAGGTCGTCCCGGTGCTGCAGGCTCAGGACGGTTCGTTTATTGGCACAACCTGCCGTTACTGCGCGCCGGGCTATGGCGACATGGTCGCCTTCGACGCCACCGGGAACGTGCGCTGGATCGTGCCCAACGAGACGCCGCAGATCGCCACCGCCGATGGCGGCGTAACGGGCAAGTCCGGCATCACCTATGACCAATACGGGAACGCCACGGGGCAGATGTTCTGGAAGCTGCTGAGCATGCCCGCCTACTCATGGATACGACAGTGGTATAGTCCGACAGGTGGAATGACTGATGCGATCAACCTGGCGATAATGCAGTGGGCAACCAGCTACACCGCGACAGCGGGTGGAAACCCATCTTCCCAGGGGACTGCCGTTGGCGTGACTGTTTCGCCCGGAGGCCAGCCAGTTTTTGGGCTGCCCAACCGAGGGCCCGGCTGCCAGTTGCCAGCGGGAGGAGGGACCAAAGTGCCGCTTAGCGGTGCCGCGCTCACTCAATTTCACGCCGAGGGATCGGCGCTAATGCTCGGGAACTATTTGACTAGCCCTTCGTGCTCAACGTTCTTCACCGGAACTCCGCTAGGAGCAAACTATCTCGATCCGGTTTCTCTTGCCGTCATCGAGCAGGTGCCCTACGATGCGGTGCAGAGCAACATCAGCATGTACGACGCGGGCATGTCGGACGGAAAGATCCCCCTTGACGCGAGCGTCAAGAAGAATTCGCCGGTTTGCGGAGACTTCGTGGCTTGGCACAACAAGTACGGCACACACCGCGTCAAAGGAATTACGTCCGCCGAATCCCAAATCTCCGTGCTCCCGCCTGCAAGCGGCCCGGCCACCGACATCTACATCAACACAGCTCCCAGTGGCCTCGCGCTGCTAACTCAAGGGACCATCCTTCACGAGGCTCTGCACAACCTGACTGGGCTTTATGACTTCATGCTGGGCGACTGGCGGACCCTGTACGGGTACCAGCCCCCCTATGATTTGAAGACCTTTGTCGGGATCGAGCCGATCCCAGGCGTTGATCCAAGCCCAGGCTCGACACACGACATAACAATACAGTTGGTGACGCAGGGCTGCGCGGGCGCCAACTGAGATCTACATGAGGCCAAAAATGAACGCGGATGAGTCTCGTCGGCCGGTCACGTTCGGGAGCTTTGCCCCCTCGGCATGCGCAATTGTTCGTAGCGCTCCGCCCTGCTTGTCGGCCATCGGAGCTACCCTGGCGGGGTGCCTGATCTTCCTGGCCGGGGCTCCCGCCTCGGCCCAGTGTCGCCCCCCACAGTTCCGCATGGGACAGGATTACGGCAGCTCCGTCTTTGTCAGCATCGAACGCCGGGACTTCACCATCGAGAAGCTCACATGCCTCGCCCGAACACTACGACGGCGGTGGAGCACGTTCGGCGTCGTCTTCCTCGATTCATACGAGGCCGCCCAGAATTACCGAGGGGCACCAGTGGAGGACATTTACCCGAAGTGGCCCGAATGGGCGAAAGAGGTGCATGCACTGTATTCCTTCGATGCCTCCAAGCACGAAGAGAGCCTTGAGGTCTGGCCGATGGGGGAGAACACTGCTCCGTCCTGGTCAACGACAATCGCCCTCCCGATTGTTGGCGCCCCGCACTGCCGACTGGAGATACAAAACCGCTGCCTGATGGCGGCCATGGAGAAGGTCACGTATCCACAAGAGGCACCGGAAACGAGAGCGTCCGGCGTGGTCATGCTCGTGGGAACGATAGGGCGCGACGGCGGGGTTTCGGGTCTGCGGGTGGAAACGGCTGATGTTAAGCCGCCCCCGGGGAGGGAGCAACTGGTGAGGGCGGCGATCCAAGACCTAAAGGCCTGGCAGTTCGACGCCGCCGCGCACGACGACCCGATCCGGATCGTCTATTCCTTCGCCATCGACACTGCGCGGCCTCGCGGAGCCCCGCCGCAGGTGCGGTGGGTGTCACCGAATCAGGTCGAGGTGCGAGCGAATCCGTCCGAGTAGGGAAAGCGGCAAGCCGTCACCAATTGCACAATTCCCGAGGGCATCGAGCGATCCAACCATCGTGAGCCTCTCAACCGACGATCCGTCGCTGCTCACCGCGCTCGCCGCTGGACACGTTACTGTCACCGCCGGCACCGCGTCGGCCGATATCACGGTTTTCGCCGGGCCGCTGCCGCCCGGCACGGTAATTTGGTCAAACCCCGGCGACGGTTCCGGCGTCCAATCTATAGGGAAACAGGGTCAGCCTGAGAGCCTGTCGGAGAGAAAATATCTTATGGGCGACTCTCCGTCCAGCGCGGGCCCTGCGCAGAAAGCGTTCAGTTGCGGCGAACATCGAGGAGACATTTTGCGGGCGGCGAACTGGCCCTATCCGGCGGTAACTGGATTCCAGTTGGGCGTAAGTGCGATTCGGTGCCGAAAGAGTTTCAGTAAGTTGTGAGTTGCGCAGATGAGCTTCCACTCGCACGTCACTTTCTTCAGACTTCGTAGTCTGAATCTGCGAATATTGCGTGCCTCTTTGATTTGACCGAACACGGGTTCGACGGTTGCCTTTCGCTTCGCATACAGAGCCTTGCCATCTTCGCTGGCGAGCCGCTCTCGCATGCGCATCGCATCGTCGTTTTGAGGGGCGTTGGGGGAAAAGGGGTCAGCCTGAACTGTGCGATTTTTCCCGAGACCCTCGCCTCAGCCGAGGCACTACCCGGTATATGCCTCGGCGTGAACGATGTATCGTCCCCGGCGTCCCTTGCCACGTGACGCAGCGCGGCGTGGACCGGCGCGAGACGTTCTCCGCCGATGCTGATCGCGAGACCTACCTGCAACTCATACGGCTGAACCTCACCGACTCGGGCGCGAGGGTGCTGGGCTGGTGTCTGATGACCAATCACGTCCACCTGGTGGTGATGCCGGAGCGGGAGGACTCGCTTGCCGTCCTGTTGCGCCGGGTCCACGGGCGGTACGCGCAGTATTACAATGCGCGCTACGGGCGGAGCGGGCACCTGTGGCAGAACCGGTATTTCGCCTGCGCGTTGGGACCGGGGCATCTGTGGGCGGCGTTGGAGTACGTGGAACGCAACCCGGTGCGGGCCGGGTTGGTGGATTGGGCCGGCGCCTATCGCTGGTCCAGCGGAGTGGCGCACATGGAAGGGCGCGATCCGCAGGGCCTGGTTGATCTGGACTGGTGGCAGAGAGAGTACGATGGAATGGAGTGGCGGCAGGTCCTTAGCGGGCCGGGAGATGAGCGGGCCGCGCCCCTGACGCGATGCACGTATGCGGGGCGTCCATTTGGCGATGAGGAGTTCGTGCGGGGACTATCGGAGCGATTCGGCCGCCATTGGGAGCGCGGACGGCCCCGCAAGGAGCGCGCCGCGGCAACGGATGCGAGGCAACTGGCGTTGTTCGGAGAATAGGGCGAGGATCGGATGCGGGAGCGCGGGTGAGGCCGGGAAAAATCGCGCAGTTCAGGCTGACCCCTTTTCCCCCTTTTCCCCCCTTTTCCCCGTCACAATCACCGAGGCTCGATCCGAGCTCACAAACATGCCCGTGAGACCGTCATTGAGGACCGTGAGCCTCTTAGCCACTTTGGGCGGCCGACGCCCGGCGACAAGTAGGATGTCCGGCTTCTGGGAACGTATTCCCACAATGCTAATCAGGAGACCTCGATGTACACGAGAGACCTATTCTACGTGCTCCACCTATCTTGGGGCGAGCAACCGGCGGTCGTTCGCCTCGTTCTTCTCAGCGAACTTGCTCTGATGATCGTATCCGCCGTGCGGTTCGTGAAATCGGCACGCCGGCTCTATCGATATTCGGGCGAACGTATTCTACCGGAGAATGTTCTCAGGGGCGACGCGGACCCAGATCTTCTCGCCGCGGCTGCTCTTGCTACCCGAGCGCTATGCAAGACTGTCAAGGCGAGGCAGTCCGATTCCGAGTCATCCGTGGATCGAGCTGTTGCAGCAAGGGCGCTCTGCATCTTGGGCGCGGCCGAGAGCCGGTACTTGTATCTTTGGGAGAGATGCCACAGCGACGTGGAGTCAGCCAGGAGAGCGAGCTTATTAATTTTCTTGCTGTCCTTGACGGTGGCGGCCTATGCCGCACCGTCAGCCTATTTTCGGTGCTTTAACGACTCCAACCTGCTCGGATCCACGTGCCTGCTCCTGACCCTTTGGTATTCACTTGTGCTTCTGGCCATCCAGTGGTCATGTTGCACCGTGCTTTACTTCGCGTCAAGCTTTTTCGAACGGGCACTAGCTGGCCGGAGGACTTGCTGGACCTACTTCTGCTCACGGATGAGGAATGAACTGGAAAACCGGTGACAGGCGCGGTTGGCACAGTTTGCAGTGGAAACACGTAGCCGCGCAGGTTTTTGCCGGTCAGGTTCACCGGCAGCGCCTTCGGCTCGTCTCAGGGCATCGGCGCGGTTTGGCTGCGAGATACGGGCGAGATACGGGAGATACGGAGGAAACAGGGTCGGAGGAAACAGGGTCAGGAAACAGGGTCAGGCTCAGGAAACAGGGAAACAGGGTCAGCCTGAACTGAGCGATTTTTCTACTGGCGCTGCGGGCGACGGAGGTGGGACGCATTTTCTGAAGAAACGGGTCAGCCTGAACTGAGCGATTTTTCTCCACGGAGGAAAGCGCCGCCACGCCAGACGCGACTCACGCAGGCCAACTGCCGCCGTTTGCGGAGCTGGCCTGAGCAGAGGAATAATCGCGCAGTTCAGGCTGACCCGTTTTGTTCCGTTTTGTTCCGCATCTTTCTGGAGGGAGCGCACCGAATCCGCCAGATCAAAAGCCGATCTATCAGCTTCAAGACTTTGGTGTGCTGCCAAGCACGTTCCTGCCCGCAATACGGTAGTCCGGACCTCGAGGGTCAGGCGCAGTTCAGCCGGGGCTAACGTGAGGAGGATAATATGACACTGCAACTCGGACGTGAAAAGCTCAAGCATGCGTCGGTTATTGGGGCGCTGGCGACGGTCTTGCTTTCGGTAGGGTCAACTCCAACCTCAGCACAAGCCCCTGCCAATCCCAAGTCGCCCAGGGAGGTGCTAGAGGCATACCGCAGAATGGACGCGGAAGGCGAGCGGCTGACCCCTGGGGGCTGGTATCGGGCATCCAAGTATTTTGTCAAGCCCGAACGGCCACCCCTGCACATCGTCATGTATATCATGGATGGCGAAAGATTCACCGATCCTAGTCCTCGGTTCAAGGAGAATAGTAAGGCGGACGACCAGCTAATATGCTCGGCGATCGGGCAAATAGACTCTCTTGGACGCTTCACGTCACTTCTATCGCCGGGCTTGGCCTATCCGCCCCGGCCAGGAGACCAGCAGAGTCGTGGCCCCGCACCCATCGTGAGGCCGTACGATCTCGTTCTAACGGCCACCCACTGGGAGTTCGGGCCAAACCTTGAGGGCCCCCGAGAAGTGAACGGGCCTCCGGAGTGGAGAATCGAGACCTTCGAAGCCGAGCCGTGGGTCACAGTCGAAGCGGCAATTCGCTACCTGACGCACCTGCGCGACGAGTCGAGCAGCGAGATCATAAAAAGGAACGCAGACGAATCAATCGCCACCCTTCGCCGCCTCCCCTGAGCGTTTGGCACGCGGGGAATTCTGGGGGAATTCCCGTGACAGGCGCGTTGCCATTTTCCCGCTCACGTGCAAAAGGTGGCCTGGCCGGCACGGCGCTGGAGGCGGCAAGGCGCGGAAACAGGACTGGCGCACTTAGCCGTGATCGTCACGGCCCTCGATGTACTCCGCGCAGCCGGTCCAATTCGTCCATGATTCTCTGCCGAACTGCGTCGCGGAGCGCTGGAACTTGCTTTATGTTCCACCCATCGACGGAAACTGCCTCTAGTATCCGAAGATGGATATTCTGGGTCTTTCCAAAAATCCACGAATCTCGTGGCAGCGCCGCTCTGGAGCCGTCCACCACCAGCGGCAAGATTGGAATTTGCTCACGAATCGCCAACTGGAATGGGCCCTCGTTGAACGGCAGGACCTGCCCGTCGGGTGACCGCGTTCCTTCGGGAAAGAAAACCACCGAACATCGCTGGCGCAGGTATCGCGCACACTGCAACAAGGCTTTGGCGCCCTTGCGCCGGTCGGATCTGTCGATCGGCACGTCCCCGGCCATGCGCAGCATCCAGCCCAGGAAAGGCAACCGGAACAACTCCGCCTTGGCTAGCCATTTCGTATCCAGCTTCAAGTGCGACAGTATCGGGATGTCAGCCAGGGACTGATGATTGCTTACGATGACGTACGCCTGGTTCGCGTGCAGATTCTCACCGCCGGAAATGTGGATTCGCCAGGGGTTGATCCTTGCAAGGACACGCCCTAGCCTCCGGAACCAGCGTCCGGTTCGCAGCCGGCGCGGCTCGACGTCAAATAGCCTGATCGCACCGAGCAGCGGGGTCCAAAGCAGAACCAGAGTCAGAGACGCAGCCCAAATCCAGGCGGATCGCAGCAAGTGCACAGGAAACGCAGCATTCAACACTGTAAGAGATTGTAACAGTAGGCAATTTGGCTTGTCCGGACTAACCGCGGCGCGCCAAGTGCCTGGTTCCATTCACCGACGCGGCAAATTCTCCCAAACCCCTGTCCTCATGGGCCTTACACTCCGGTTCCTATACTTCGGACGCCGTTCCTGAACCCCCTCCTATGCCACACTGAGGTTAGGGAGCCGCCAGTTTTTCGCGGCCGGTTTTCGTTTCGCCGGCCAGCGGCAAAAGTGGGCACGATTGGCCCACTTTGTGAGCATTGATTTGATTGTTTTCAAGAGCTTAGCGATTTTCCGTGGGCACGATTGGTCCCACGGGAGGCCAGGAACTGACGTAAAAGGGTACGCGAGAGGGGCGTGCCCCCGCTCTTACGCAACTATTGCGAGTCGGCGAACGGGCGCGCCGGTTGCGCCGCGGATTTTCAGCGGGGCGGCCACCAGCAGAAACGTCCACACACCCGCGGCGGCCAACTCTTCCAGGTTCAGGCACTCGATGATATGGATGCCGCTTTCCACCAGCAGGTGGACATGTACCGGCATTCCCGCGTCCGGCACTTTCTCGAAAGCCAGCGTGTCCGATCCGGCGGCGAAGACACCGCGCCGGCTCAACCACTCCGCGCCCGCTCTGGCGGGGCCGGGACCGCGCACTTCCGACACGAATTTTGCCGCGTCGTGGAAGTAGCGCGCCCAACCGGTGCGCAGCAGCACCACGTCGCCGCGCTCGACGCCAATCCCTTGCGCGCGCGCGATCTCTTCCAGATGCTCGGGTGTGATTTCGAAATCCGCCGGCAGCGCATCCACTCCCGCGTGGCCGGCGACGTCGAGCAGCACGCCGCGCCGAACGATCGGCGCCACCGTGTCGATTGCGTGCGCGCTGAAGCCTTGCTGGCAGGACTGGGCGGACGCTGCCTCCACGCCGCCGAACAGCTTGCCGCCGCAGGAAAAATGGCACAGCGCGTCGATGTGGGTGCCCACATGGCTTCCCAGCGCGAGCGCATCCGCGGCGGAACTGTTTCCAGCCGGACCCACGTACTCGCCGTGCTGCTTCACCAGCCCGAACAGGAACGGAGGATGCGAGGGGTGATGCGGCATACCAGGAAAGTAGGGCTGCGCCAGATCGAAAACCCGCGCGGCGCCGATGGCGTCATATAGTGGCTGCATCTTCAGCAAACTGTACCACGCTCCGGCGCGTTAGGCTCGGGGAACCAGGACCATTGCAAGACCCTAAGGTTTTTTCGACGCAGGATTCGGAGAAACATCAGAACTAACTTGGGGTGCGCTGCACGACCGATAACACTATTCTAACTGGTAGGGCCATGACGAACGAAAATGCGCTCGTTCAGGTGTATGGTGGCAGGTCGTTCTCCGCTGGCAACCTGGACTGGATGGAAGTTGAGTTCGGGGAATTTCAAGCGATCTCCGATCGCGCAAATCGACTCCTAAGTCGAGAGGGAGATTTCGACGTGGCTTTTAAGAAGTCCATCTCGGGGCTGGAGAGCGACGACTTTGTTAGCTTTGCCAATTCGGCGGCGGGCGGAACTATTCTGATTGGCGTTAACCGGACCAGGCATGGAAACGGCAGGCCGAAGGCCGCGTTAGTCGGGTGCACGGTTGGAGATAGAGAAAGATTGAAGATTCTGGCCAAAGCGAGCCAGTGCGTGCCGCCGGTGCCAGTTTCGATCTTTGTGGAGAACTATGCCGAAAGGCCGTTTTATCGCATCGAGATCCCCTCTGGCCCGCACAAACCCTATTGCACATTGGGAGGAACCTATAAGATCCGAGGCAACGGACGAAACGAGATGTTATACCCGGCCCAGCTTCTCGCTCTATTTCTGGAAGCTGAAGGCGGGGAGTTTGCTCGGTGGTTCCAGCAAGCGACAACTAGTGTTGGCTCCGCCGTGCCGTCCGTATGGGATACCGGGAGTAGCATCGCGGATTTGTTAGAAGCGCCGTCAGAAGCCGCTCCCAATGCGGCAGGTAACTCTGCGGATTCCGCTGCTTTCTCGAAAGGGGCAACTGAATCGAACGTCCGCTTGAGCAGCCAGGATTTATGCGGGTTTTTGATGCGACTGCCATAACTCGCGAGTAATGCTGAAGTTTCACGATGAGCATGACCGGAGGATCGATTAGCGACAGAGCGACGAAGGAATAGGTTATGCAAGAGTGTAAGGTTCTGTTTCTTGAAGATAGCCTCGGCGATGCCCGATTGGTGCACCAGATGCTGGCGGACGCCGCAAACAGTTTGTTTCGCGTTCACACCGCCGACTGCCTGGTGGCGGCCTTAAGCGCGCTGGCGCAGCGCAAGTTTGATGTGGCGCTGGTCGATCTCGGCTTGGCGGACTCGCATGGGCTGGAGACGTTATTGACCCTCCAACGGCACGCGCCGGGCCTACCCATCGTGGCGCTCACGGGGCTTGACAGCGAATCGACGGCCCTGGCCGCCGTGGAGCGGGGCGCCCAGGACTGCCTTGTGAAGGGCACACTGAAGGCCGAATCGCTGGTTCGTGCTTTGCAATACGCTATGTTGAGGCGGCACAACGCCTCCGGAGCGGCAGAGGCTCAGATGGCTGCCGTGGTGGGCTTCCTCGGCGCCAAGGGCGGCGTAGGCGCTACCACCATCGCGTGCCATTGGGCCGTGGAGTTGTGGCGGCAAACCAAGAAGAAGGTGTTGCTGGTGGATTTGGACGTCAGTTCCGCCTCGGCGTCGTTCTTGATGGACGTGCACTCCGAGTACACGACCATGGAGGCGTCGATGAACCTGCACCGCCTGGATGCTTCCTTTTGGAGCAACCTGGTGTCCAGCACGCCGCATCGGGTGGACGTTCTGCAGGCCCCTGGCGCGATGCGGTTTCACGATTCGCTCAATGGCGAGCGCGTTCGTCATGTCCTTAGGTTTGCGCGGGCGCTTTACGGCTACATCGTGGTGGACCTCGGACGTCTCAACGGCGTCTCCCTCAATCTGACCGAAGAGGTGAGTGAGCTGTTTGTCGTCACAACGCCGGAAATCTCATCGTTGTACGAGGCCGGCCGGGTCTTAAACAAGCTCCTCGATCCGGGGATTACGGGCGGACGAATTCAATTGATTCTCAACCGGTTGTCGAAGGGGGTATCGCGTTCCACGAGTGACTTGGAGTGCGTCTTGGGTCGCCCGGTTTCGGCGACGCTCGGGGATTACTCTTCCGAGTTGCACGAGGCGTATGGAAACGGCCAATTTCTCGATGAGCGGCTGCCACTGTGCAAGCAAACGCGGCAGATGGTCGCCACCTTCCTCGGCGTCGCCGAAGAACCCAAGCCGCCAGCCCGCACCGGGCTCGGACTGTTCCGGTTTGCAGGAGTCGGACAGACGCCACACTAATAAGACCGGACGACAGCCCCACGCAGTGTTGGATGATCGCCGATGTGGCTTACCTCGCTGCACTGGAATCTTGATATAATTAGTTGGTTATCGACAGTACCAGTAGCAGCAGTGTTGCAACCGATCGGGATCGGTCATACCGTTGGACCAGCCCCGTGTGCCGACATGGGTCTAAGGTGCCGCTTGGCCCCTAACTGCCACCGTGGCCAGGTTTTACCGTCGAGTTGGGTTGCCGGGCGCTTGACCGGCGCCGAGGCCGGTTCTGGTCGCCGCATCGGGCGTGATGCAACACAGAGAGAGGCTCCAGTTAGCCATGGCCGGGCCAGCAGATGAGCCGCGACTGCCGTGCAGGGTGTTGGGCCGTCGTACCCGCTCTTCCTCCCGCATCATCCCGGCAAGCGTGCTGTCTGTGATGTCCCCGACCTCTTGCCCACCAGGCCGAGCACCACGTTTGCGGCATCTGCCGATGAGTGTAGCTGCTGCCGCGTTCATGATGCTGGCGGGTAGCGGACCCTCGGGCCTTTGCCGGGCGCAGGCGCAAGGCAGCCTGCCGGTGCTTACCCAGGCTGCTCAAATCCGCAAGCTCAGTTCCAGGGAAGCCCAACGTCAGTACCCGATCCGTTTGCAAGGTGTGCTGACCTACTACACGCCCGAATTACGCCTGACATTCTTTCAGGACTCCACGGCGGGCATTTATGTCAACATCCTGGGAACGCCTCCGGAGGCGCGCACCGGAGATCTGGTCGAGGTCCGTGGGGTATCCGGTGCCGGATTTTTTGCGCCGGAAGTCGAACACCCTGCGATACGGGTCCTCGGCAAAGCGTCGTTACCGCCCGCTCGCCGTTTTGCTCTGGAAGATCTACTCACTGGTGAGCAGGATAGTCAGTTTGTCGAAGTGCGCGGCATCATACGTTCAGCCGGGATTGAAAGCATGCTGCCAGCCCACAGGCAAGAAGGCCTTCCGGCTCTGGCACTCGTCATTGCAAGTGGCAGGAGCAAGTTCAAGGCATGGATCGCCAATCTTGACCGAACTGCCGATTATGCGTCTCTGATAGATGCACGCGTCGCCGTCCGTGGAGCCTGTGGCGCGTTATTCAATGAGAAGCGGCAATTGGCCGGAATCCAGCTTTTCGTTCCGGGCATGCAACAGGTGCAAATCATAGAGGCTGCGCATGGGGACCCCTACACGCTCCCGGTTCTCCCAACGAGCAGTTTGATGCAATTCACGCCCGAGACCATTTCAGGTCACAGAATCCGGCTGCAGGGAACCCTGACGCTCTACAAACCGGGCCGGTTCCTTTACATTCAGGATGCAGCCGGCGCGGTCAGAGTGGTGAGCCCGGAAAACGCAGCGGTGCGGATTGGCGATCGCCTCGATGCGATCGGGTTCCCAACCGCGGGCCAGTATGCGCCAGTCCTGGAAGACGGCGCCTTTCGGCGGCTCGGCCCCTCCGCTACGCGGGTCGCGCCGGTGGATTTGACTCACGCCGCCAGTTTGACCGGCGACCACGACGCCGAACTGATCCGGATCCAGGGCACGTTGTTAGGCCGCTCCAAGCAAGGCGACGACCTCGTGCTGGCAATGGAGACAAGCGGCGCGACGTTTACCGCCCTGTTGAGCGACCATGGCTCAAACGCCCGAGTGCGGTCGATTCCGGTTCGTAGCCGTTTGAACATAACGGGAGTGTGGTCCGTCGAAACCGATGAGTTGCGCAGAGCAACGTCCTTTCGTGTGTTACTTCGCTCCGCGGCAGACGTCGTCGTGATCGAGCTGCCATCGTGGTGGAACGCCACTCGAGTTCTTATGCTGCTGGGAGCCCTTGCGATCGTCATTACCGTGAGCTCAATGTGGGTGATCGTGTTGCGTCGCCGCGTGCATGCGCAAACCGCCGAATTGCGGTCGCAGGCCGCCGAATTGTCCCGTTCCAATGCCGAACTGGAGCAATTTGCGTACGTGGCTTCCCATGACTTGCAGGAGCCCCTGCGCATGGTTGCGAGCTATACTCAATTGCTTGCCCGGCGCTACCAGGGCAAATTGGACCAGGATGCCGACGAGTTCATTGCGTTCGCCGTTGACGGAGCGAAGCGCATGCAGAATCTGATTAACGACCTGCTGGCATATTCGCGCGTGGGGACGAAGGGCGGTGAATTGCGGGTGACCGATGCGGAGGTCGCGCTCGCGAGCGCCGTGGTGAATGTGCGGGCGGCCATCGAAGACAGTGGCGCGGTGATTCGGCATTCCCCGCTGCCCACCGTCTATGCCGATCCCGTCCAACTTATCCAGGTGTTCCAGAACCTGCTGGGAAACGCAATCAAGTTTCGCGACAGCCGGCCTCCCGAAATCGGGGTTGCCTGCGAAGATGCTCCCGAAGAGTGGTGTTTCTCGGTTTGCGACAATGGTATCGGAATCGACCCGAAGTATGCGGATCGGATTTTTCAGGTCTTCCAGCGCCTGCACACCAGGAAAGATTACCCGGGCACGGGAATTGGCCTTGCGATCTGCAAGAAAATCGCGGAGCGTCACGGGGGCCGGATCTGGGTGGCGTCGCAGCCCGGCCAAGGCGCCACATTCCATTTTACGATTCACAAAAACGGAGAACACATACGGTGACGGGCCAGGCGGCGAGATCGATTGAGGTCCTGTTGGTGGAAGACAACCCGGGCGACGTTCGTTTGACGAAGGAGGCCATGCGGGAGAGCAAGGTACTCGTCAATCTCAGCGTTGCGACGGACGGGGAAGAGGCGCTCGCGTTTCTTCGGAAGCAGGGCGTGCACCAGGGGGCACCGCGCCCCGATCTGATTCTCATGGACCTCAATCTTCCAAAGAAGGATGGCCGTGAGGTGCTGGCCGAAATCAAGTTCGATCCTGACCTGCGGCGCATACCCGTGGTGGTGCTGACGACATCGCGCGCCGAGGAGGACATTTTGCGCACATACGACTTGCACGCGAACTGTTTCATCACGAAGCCCGTCGATTTAGACCAGTTCATCACGGTGGTGGAAGCGATCAGCGACTTCTGGTTTTCCGTTGTGCGGCTACCCACGTAGCGGAGAAGGATCAGGTGACTTATGCAGGAATGCAAGGTTCTGCTTATAGAAGATAATCCCGGCGATGCCCGATTAGTGCAGGAGATGCTGGTGGACGCCGAAGGCACGTTTCGGGTTCAAACCGCAGCCTCCCTGGTGGCCGCCTTAGACGCGCTGGCGCATGAGAAATTCGACGTGGCGCTGGTGGATCTTTCCTTGCCGGACTCCAATGGGCTGGAGACGTTGTTAACCGTCCAGCGACACGCGCCCGGGCTGCCCATGGTGGCGCTCACGGGGCTCAAGAGCGAATCGATGGCTCTGGCTGCCGTGAAGCAAGGCGCCCAGGACTACCTGGTGAAGGGCACACTGACGACCGAATCGCTGGTCCGTGCCCTGCAATACGCCATGATGAGGCGGCAGAATTCCTCCGGGCCGGCCGACGCACAGTCGGCTACGGTCGTGGGCTTCCTCGGCGCCAAGGGAGGAGTAGGCACAACCACCATCGCATGCCATGGTGCGCTCGAACTGCAGCGGCAAACCAAGAAGAAGGTGTTGCTGATCGATCTGGACGCCAGTTCCGCATCGGCTTCGTTCTTGATGGACGCGCACTCCGAGTACACCATCGCAGACGCGACCATGAACCTGCACCGCTTGGATCCGTCTTTTTGGAGTAACCTGGTGTGCAGCACATCGCATGGGGTTGACCTGCTGCAGTCGCCCGGCGTGAAGAGGTCTTACGAGCCGCTCAACGGTGAGCGCGTTCGTCACGTCCTCAGGTTTGCGCGCGCGCTTTACGGCTACATCGTGGTGGATCTCGGACGTCTCAACGGGTTCACCCTCAACCTGACCCCGGAGGCGAGTGAGTTGTTTGTCGTCACAACGCCGGAAGTACCGTCGTTGTACGAGGCCGGTTATGTCCTAAAAAAGCTTATCGAGCCTGGGATAACAGGCGGGCGGACCCAATTGGTTCTCAACCGGCTGTGGAAGGGGGGGCCGTCATCCATCGGTGATTTCGAGCAGGCCTTGGGTCACCCGGTTTACGCGACGATTGGCGACTGTACGAGCGATGTACGCGAGGCCTACGGCAACGGCCAGTTTCTCGATGAGCGGCTGCCGCTGCGCAAGCAAACGCGGCAGATGATTGCCAAACTCCTCGGTGTCGAAGAACCCAAGGCGCCGAAAACCGGGCGGGGACTCTTCCGGTTTGCATGAGTCCGAGACTCTTAGTGCCATGACCGTAGAATTCGGTGCTATACAGAAACCGCTCCCTCTCCACGAGGCAGTCAGGGAACTGCTTTGTTTTCAGCAAATACAATAACCAGTGCCTCGCGGCCCTCATGACGCGCGCAGCCCGTTTCTGACTATGGTCGCGGCTCCGATCGGAGCGGTGCGTAGATAAAACGGGACAACAGGATTGACAGAAGCGGCTTCCCCTGCCTACAATTAAAAACGGTTACTTTATCGTTAATCGACGGACGCCGGGACTTACCGGTCGCCGTGAGCCGCAGGTTGCGCGTCCGTACTCTGCCGCTCGATAAGAACCACCTCTCATGAAAGAAAACTCCGAAGTAAAAATTGATCGCAAGATAGGCTGCGACGATTTGATCGTCATCGCGGGTGCCGGGGGCTTCATCGCGGGCGCGCTCACGCGACACTTTCACGAGCTGGGCTACGCGCGGATCCGTGCCATCGACCGCAAGCCGCTGCCGGAATGGTATCAGCGTGTGCCTGGCGTGGAATCGCTCTCGATGGATCTGAGCGAGAAAACGAACGCCGTTCGGGCCGTCGAAGGCGCCGCGGAGGTTTATAACATGGCCGCCGACATGGGCGGCATGGGCTTCATCGAGCGCTTTCGTGTCGAGTGCCTGCGCAGCATTTTGATCAACACCCACCTGATTGAAGCGGCCTGGCGCGCCGGCGCCCAGCGCTATTTCTTTTCCTCGTCGGCCTGCGCCTACAACACGGACCTGCAACAGGATCCCAACGTCCGCGCACTCAAGGAATCGGACGCGTATCCGGCCATGGCGGAGAGAGGTTACGGCTGGGAGAAACTGATCTCGGAAATGTTCTGCCAGGAGTATTGGGCGGAACGGGGCCTGGAAACCCACATGGCCCGCTTCCACAACATCTACGGCCCGAACGGCACCTGGTTCGGAGGCCGCGAGAAGGCGCCCGCCGCGCTCAGCCGAAAAGTGATCGAAGCCATCGACCGCGGCGAAACCACCATCGACATCTGGGGCGACGGCACGCAAACCCGCAGCTTCTGCTTCATCGAAGACTGCGTGCTCGGCATCGATCAAATCATGCACTGCGATCGGCTGATTGCGACGCCCATCAACCTCGGATCGAGCGAGCTGATCTCGATCAACGATCTGGCGGCCATGGTCGAGCGAATCGCCGGCGTGAAACTCCAGCGCACTTATGACCTGAATGCTCCCCTAGGCGTAGCCGGGCGCAATAGCGACAATACGTTCATCAGAAGCGTGCTCGACTGGGAACCGCGCACGCCGCTGCGTATCGGGATGGAAAAGACCTACGCGTGGATCGCCCAACAGTACGCGGACCGCAAGGCCGGCAAGCGCGTGGTGAAAGACTAGCCGTGGAGCCTCCCACTGCCATGGCGACGGCTTCGCTCGCGCCGCTCGGGAACGAACCGGATGGCGGGAGCCGGAGCGCGGATATCGCCTTCCTCACCAGCGCCATTCCGCATCGCATGGCACTGGCGGGCGGGTGGATCGACCAGCCGTTCCTCTCCAGGCACAATCCGGATCCTCCCGGATCCATGGTGGTGGTGGCGCTGGAGCCGGCTCACTGGTTCATGGAGCGCTGCGGCATGGCCAGCAGCACGCGCCGGATTGCCACCAGCCTGTGGAACGGCGCACTTCCGGACCGGCCTCGGGCGGAACTTGTCCGTGAATTGTATTGGGCAGAGAATGCCGGGAAGGCCGAACCTTCCGGCTCGCAAGACATGATTGGGCTGCTCTACCCCGGTGTAAGCCGGCTCGATTACGATGCCGGCGTCGACGAGGGCAGGTTTCCGGCGCACGTCGAATCCAACTGCGATCCGGAGATGGCACGCTGGGTGGAACGAGTGATTTCTCTGGTCCCCATCAACCAGCGTCCCGCCGGCTACAGTCCTTTGGGCATCAGAAACCTCGATCCGGCGTGGATCGCGCAATTGGGCCGCACCGGCAAGGACTGTTTCGACGCCATCCTGAACACCGACATCCGCCGCCTCGGCGCCGCCATGAACCACTGCATGCGGTGTTGGGAAGCGATTCTGCCGCACACCGTCGAGCATGCGGCGATTCCTCTCGATTTGAAAGCGATTCTTGGCTGGTTTCAATCGCGATACCCCGGCGCGATGTACTCCGGATGCGGCGGCGGATACATGATCGTGGTTTCCGAAGAGCCCGTGCCGGGTTCGTTGCGCGTCAGGGTCAGGCTGGGTTAACCTGGGCGATTCCGTGCGGAGGAGTGCTCGCGCTTATGCTGAAAACCGGAATCCTGAACCCGGCGATTAACTCGCTCATCAGCCGCGTCCGCCATACCAATACACTGGTGATCGCGGATCGCGGTTTTCCGTTCTGGCCGCAGATAGAGACCGTCGACATTTCCCTGGTCGACGATATTCCCAAAGTGCTCGACGTGGTTCGCGCGATCCGTTCCAACTTCGTGGCCGGCCGGGCCTTCATGGCCGAGGAGTTCCTCGCCGCAAATAGCGACGAGATACGATTGGCATTCGAACAGGCGCTTTTCGGTGTGCCGCTTGTCTTTGAACCGCATGTTCAGTTCAAGAAGCGTGTTCCCCAGGCAGTCGGCCTGGTCCGAACGGGAGACACCATTCAGTACGCGAATCTGATCGTCGAATCCGCATGAGCGCGCGCAAGCGGGGAGGGAAAGATAGACCATGTCGTCCAAAGTGAATCGTGGGAGTTGGCGCTGCTTCGCGAGGCTCGCCGCCGCGCTCGCCGCTGCCGCGCTGGCGTCCGCCCAGGCACCGCCCGAAGCGCGCATCAAGATCGATACCGAGCGCGTGGTCGGACAGGTGGACGCGCGCTTGTTCGGCAACTTCGCAGAACACCTCGGCCGCTGCATCTATGGCGGTATCTACGACGAGGGAAGCCCGCTGGCCGATGCCGACGGTTTCCGCAAGGACGTGATCGACGCCGTGAAGGGCCTTAACGTTTCTCTGCTCCGCTGGCCGGGCGGCAACTTCGTCTCCGGCTACCATTGGGAGGACGGCATCGGCCCTAGGGAGAAGCGGCCCGTGCGGCGCGATGACGCCTGGGGCGCGCTGGAATCGAACCGTTTCGGCACCGACGAATTCCTACGCTACTGCGAACGGGTCGGCGCCGAGCCGTATGTCTGCATCAACGCCGGCCTCGGCACCATCGAGGAAGCCCGCCACTGGGTCGAGTATTGCAATGAGGCCGATCACACTTACTATGCCGACCTGCGCCGCGCCAACGGCCGCGACAAGCCGTGGAACGTCAAGATCTGGGGCCTCGGCAACGAGATTGACGGACCCTGGCAACTGGGACACCGCAACGCCGAGGATTATGCCAAGTTTGCCCTCGAAGCGGCCAAAGCCATGCGCCGCGCCGACGATTCCATCAAGCTGATCGCCAGCGGCAGCTCCAACTTCTCGCCCGGCTACGACTGGATCGGCTGGAATCGCACCGTGCTCGACTATCTGAAAAACGATATCGACTATCTCTCCCTGCACACTTACATCGGCAATCGCGACAATAACTTCGAGAAGTTTCTGGCCGCCGGTTCCGATATCGACCGGCGCATCGCCATCGTGGACGGCTTAATCAAGGCCGCCCGCGAAGGGCAGACCGCACGCCGCCCCATCTACATCGCGTTCGACGAATGGAACGTCTGGTATCGGACCTGTTGCGGAACCGAGTTCGAGACTGGCCGCAAGGGTCTGGAGGAGCGTTACAACGCCGAAGACGCGCTAGCCATGGGCATGTTTCTCAACTCCTTCATCCGCCGCGCCGACGTGGTGAAGGTGGCCAACCTGGCGCAATTAGTGAACGTGATTGCGCCGATTGTGACCAGCAAGAACGGCCTCTTTCTGCAGACCATTTACTGGCCGCTGGTCGAGTACGGCAAACAGCGCGGCAACCAATCGCTCGATGCGCTGGTGACGTCTCCTACTTACGACTATGACGGCCGGCAAGTTGGTTACCTGGATGTCTCCGCCACCTGGGACGAGAAAAGCCGGCGCGCGTTCCTTAATGTTTTGAACCGGAGTTCCAAGCTGGATATCGCCGCGCGCATTGCGAGCGCCGGGGGGAAAGTTCCCAGCGAGATCGCCGTGTGGGAGATGAACCACCCCGACCTGAAAGCCGTCAATACGTTCGAGGACGACAAGAAAGTGCGCCCCACAACGCGGACCATCGCCGTCATCCCAACCGGAGACGGCTTCGTCTACAAGTTCCCCGCCCACTCGCTGACCATCCTGACCCTGAAATTGGAATAGGCCGCTTCGTGAGCGTGTGATGTGGTGCTTTATGATTCCTGTGGTCATGACCGCTCCCTTTGGTCGCGGCTCCGATTAGCGGGCGGGTGCGATTCAGCCACATGATATACTCTCTCTTTCAACCGTTTTTCTCTTGGGGCCCGTAGCTCAGTTGGTTAGAGCGCTACCTTGACACGGTAGAGGTCCGGCGTTCGAGTCGCCGCGGGCCCACCACTGTTCTCAAATACTTACAGCGAGGATGCGCCGGTCCGTCTCGTCCGTATGGGGTTGCCTGACCCGTGCGCTGGAAATGGTCACGCGGAAGTGCATCCCGATTTCTTCCAGTTTGGGCGCCGCCAGGCCAGCCTCCTGGCAAGCAGCGGTCATGCGCTGAATCCCGTGCGCGGGGAAAGCTCGCACATCCGGACGATTTGCTGGCCGTCCGACGGCGAGCGGGAGTCTCGCCGTCGGATGGCTCGACTCACTTGATGCGGATCGGGTCGGCCCAGGTCCCGCGGAAAAGAAACTTCTGCCCGTAGATGGTCTTGGTGAACTTGCCGTAGCGGATATCGGCCCCGGCATAGAGCCCCAGCACAAAACAATCGTCGGGCAGCGGGAACGTGTCCGAGACACTCTGCTGTTTCCGCTTGGGGTCGATGGTCTGCTGATGGGTTTCTCCCGGCTCCCAGCCCTTGTGTGGAGCAAAGACGTAGCGTAACTCGCTTCCGAGCGAGAAAACGGTGTTGTTGGCGATCTCGTATTCCACCGGAACTTCTTTGGCTTTGTCCAGGTCCGTGACGGGCGTGCGCAATTCGAGCGTGGGCCACACGATCGGCTCTTTGCCCGTGAGCACCACGACCGATTCGTACTTGAGCAGACGGCTCTGGGCGTTGTAGCTTTCGAACACCAATTCGCGATCCTTGAGATCTTCGCCCGCGAACGAGAGCTTCCCGCTGACATATCCATAGGCGTCCGGCGCCGCTTCCCAAAGCACTGCGTCCTGGTAGATGACCCTCAACCGCTTGACCTCCGGCCTCAAGAAGGCTTCGACCGGAACCTCATTCAGGTAGAACTGCTGATTCCTGGGCGAGGCTACCAGCGCCTGGTTATACTCCGCGAGCGCATGCCACGCCGGCCGCGGATAGCCGGTCCTGTCGTTCAAATTCTTGAAACCCCAGAATCCGAACCACTCTTCGGCCGTGTCGTTGTGCACGGCAGGCTCGCCGCCCTTCCACCATCCATCGGAGTAAATGAAAGGGCATAGGCCGGCGACGCCCGAATCGAGCAGGTCGCGATAGGCGCGGGTCATGGCCCGTGCCTGGGTCTCCAGCGTGTTGCCTCCGTACTGGCCGGCACCCGCGCCCTGGCGCGAGACCGACCGGCCAAACTCGGTGACCAGCACCGGCTTCCCGCCGCCGTTGAGTTCGGCTACGAAACGATTCGTGTTGGCATAGCCGTGCGTAAAGTTGGACCCTTCGGTGGTGTAGTCGTAGGTGTTATGGGCGTACACGTCGAAGACGTTGAGGTTCAGCCAGCCGGTAATGGCCGTGTTTCCCGAGATCGCGACGGGGACTCCCGGATGTTCGCGATGGATCAGGTCGCGGAGCTTGATCCACAGATCCAAGGTCGACTGCGCTCCGACCTTGCGGATGTGCGCCGGCATCGGCTCATTCATGATCAGATAGGTGATCACGCAGTCATACTTCCTGGTGTAGGCCAGGACGCGCTTCGCCGACTCCAGGTCCCGCTCCACGACCTTGGGATCGCCAAAATCCTCATCGGGCTTAGTCCAGATTCCGAAGACGATCTTCAGGCCGGATGCCTGCACCAGTTTGAGCTCGTCTTCGGTCATCTCCGACCACGTGCGTATGCCACTGAACCCGGCATCCTTGATGTTGTTCAGATCCTGCCGGATTTCCGGCAGATTGGAGACGCGCTGCTTGTAAGGATCTTCGCCGGGACGCGCACCTGGCTCGTAGCCGATGGCATTGACGAAGAACTTGTGGCCATCGATGTAGTACCAGCCGTCCTTGATTTCGATTTTGGTTCTGGGCGCCGGCGCCGCCAGGGCCGTGGCGCAGCAAGCAAGGAGCGCCAGCAGGGTGCAACGATGTAGAAACGATTTCATGACGAGGCCTCTTGCGCCCCTCCGGGACGCAACGGAAATGCCCAGCCAGAGAATGAGCACAGAGACGCCATGTGCCTTCGCACGACCCTCCCCGGAGCATCGCCTTCGACTAGGTGCAGACCATCCGATCGCGGTTTCAGTTTATTACTGAAGCCGCCAGTATCACAAGAGGCCATTCTCTTGTCAAGGGCATCGCTGACGCTTTGCTATGTTCCCGGATTAGTCCGATAATATGGCTGACCTCTCTGAGGATGGCGCGCAGGCGGTTCCTGGAGACAGCCTGGAGAGACAAGACAGCCATTCTGCAAATGAAAAAGCTTCCACGGAAAGGCGGTGGCCGTTCAGGAAAGCAGGATCACTTCCCGGACCGCAAGGATCGGCGACGGCCTCGTTTTTCGCGGGCGCCGGTCGTGCTTTACGAAGACGATGCCATAGTGGTCCTCGATAAACCCGCCGGACTTCCGGCTGTGCCTGTTAGAGGCTCCGATACTCCGTCCGCTTTGTCTCTTCTTTCCGCAGAACTGAAACTGAAGAGACAACGAGCCTTTGTCGTACATCGTATCGATCGTTTTACTTCCGGGGTTCTGCTCTTTGCGAAAACTGAATCGGATCGGGATGCGCTCGTTCGACAGTTTCTCGGCCACACTCCGGTGAGGGAGTATCTCGCGGTAGTTCGCGGGCGTCTCGGCGCCAAGGAAGGGAACCTCGTGCATTACTTTCGGCGGGAAGGGATGTTTCAACGGTTGCGCACCGAGAGCGACCCCCAAGCGGCTCGTGCCGAGCTTCGATACTCCGTCGAGCGCCCTCTTCTGGGCGCTACGCTCGTCCGAGTTGCCCTGGTCACGGGATTGCAGAATCAGATCCGAGTGCAGTTTGCAGCGGCCGGTCACCCGGTCATGGGTGACAGAAAATACCACTTGGCGGAATCGTCGGAGCGGCGAATCGCTCGCGTCGCTCTTCACGCAACGCATCTTCAGTTCATTCATCCACGCTCGGGAGCGAACGTCTCGATTGACTGCGAATTGCCGCCGGATTTCCAGTCTCTTTTACGGGCATTAACGATCCCGGGCCGCCGCGGCGCTACCGATCGAGCGCTCCCCCCAAGACTGAAAGACAAAACTGAAAGCTGACAATCGGGGCTTGGCGCGCTATACTAAGGGGGTATCGACGAACCAAGGGAGTGGGCGAAAGCCCACTTTTTTGTTGGCGATCGACGATTTTAGGCGAAATGCAGGACGACGTGGCATCCAAGATCGAAGCAATCGCGACGCGCGTGGCGGCTTCCGAGGGCATGGAAGTGGTCGAGGTCGCGGTGAAGGGCGGCGGCGCGAGCCGTCTCATCCGTATTTCGATCGACAAGCCCGAGGGCGTTACCCACGGCGATTGCGAGCTGGTTTCGCAGCAGGTGGGCACGATTCTGGATGTCGAGGATGTGGTGCCGGGTGGCCGCTACACGCTGGAGGTCAGCTCTCCCGGAGTGGAGCGCAAGCTCGCCAAACCAGGCGATTTTGTGCGCTTCCAGGGCAAGAAGATCAAAGTGGTGTTGCGCCAGCCGGTGGAGGGACGCCGCAACTGGGAAGGCATGCTGGCCGGGTTTGAGGATGGCCACGTGACGCTGGAGACCGGCGGCCAGGCGCCGCTGCGGGTTGCGCTGGACGAGATCCAGAAGGCCAACCTGAAGTTCGAGTGGTAAGCCCGCCGGGAGACCAAGAACCAGCAGAAATTTCTATCGCAAGGACGAGGGCACTTTGGAAACCATCTTTCAATCCATCGAAATCCTAAGCAAGGAAAAGGGCATCGATCCGCAGATCGTCTTCGACGCAGTGAAGGACGCCATGCTGATCGCCGCCCGCAAACACTACCGCACCAACGAAGACTACGTGGCGGAGATGGATCCGAAGACCGGCGCCATCCACCTGTTCGCCGTGAAGAAAGCGGTCGAGGTGGTGGAAGATCCCGTCCACGAAATGACGCTGGCCGAGGCGCGCCGAATCCAGCCGGATGCCGAAGCGGGCGCGGAAATCCGCATCACGAAGAACACCGACCAATTGGGCCGGATCTCCGCCCAAACCGCCAAGCAGGTCATCCTGCAGAAGGTGCGCGAGGCCGAGCGCGAAACCGTCTACAACGAGTACTCCGGGCGCGCCGGCGAGCTGGTCAACTGCACCGTCAAACGCGTGGAAGGCCCCGAGTACGTTCTCGATCTCGGCAAGACCGAAGCCAAGCTGGCCAAGAAGGAGCAGTCGCGCCTGGAAAGTTACTCGGTGGGCGACCGCGTGCGCTGCGTGATCCGGCTGGTCGATAAGGCCAGCAAAGGCCCGGGCGTGCTGGTGTCGCGCGCCGCGCCCGAGCTGGTGATGCGCCTGTTCGAGCAGGAAGTCCCGGAAATCTACGATGGCACAGTGTCCATCAAGGGCTGCGCGCGCGAAGCCGGCGAGCGAACCAAGATCGCGGTACAGAGCCGCGACCGCGACGTGGATAGCGTCGGCGCGTGCGTCGGCATGAAGGGCATGCGCGTGCAGTCCATCATCCGCGAGCTGCGCGGGGAGAAGATCGACATCATCGAATACTCCGAAGACCCGGTGGTGTTCGCCACCCATGCGCTGAGTCCCGCCAAGGTGAGCAAGATCAGCATCGTCGATGCCGTCGACAAGCAGATGGAAGTGATCGTCGACGACTCGCAGCTTTCGCTCGCGATCGGCAAAAAGGGGCAGAACGTGCGCCTGGCTGCCAAGCTGCTGGGCTGGAAGATCGACATCAAGAGCGAAGAAGAAAAGCGGCAGGAAGTGGAGACGCAGATGGCCGCCATGGTGGCGCCGGGCGCGCCGGTCTCCGTGCTGATCGATTATGGGCTGGCGGAAAAGACGGTCGAGAAGTTGCTCGAGGCCGGCATCGGCACCATCGAGAAGCTGGGCGGCATGACGCCGGAACAGCTCGAAGAAATTCAGGGTGTCGGTCCGAAAGGCGTCGAGAAGATTTTCGAATGCGTCAACGCCTACTACGCCCAGTTCGAACAGCCGGCGGATGCGGCCGGAGGCCAGTTGGCGGTGGAGGAAGCCGCCGCTGCGCCAACCGAAGCGGAGCTGGGGGGCGAACCGGAAGCGGCTGTGCCAACCGAAGCGGAGCCGACCGGCGAAGCAGAAGCGGCTGCGCCAGGCGAAGCGGAACCGGCCGGCGAACCAGAAGCGGCTGCGCCAGACGAAGCGGAACCGGCCGGCGAACCAGAAGCGGCTGCGCCAGACGAGCCCGAGCCGGCTGACGCCTCGCCGGATGCCACGGCGCTCGAAGCGGCGGAATCGGAACAGTTTGATACGATAGAGGACGCGGGTTCCCCTACTCACAATCAGCCAGGAGCGGGTCCTGAAGCCGGCCCCGGCGATGCCGGGGAAGGCGTCCCGAAGAATGATGGCGTTTGAGGTGTGTCGTAAGCGGTAAGCGACGGTTGCTTTTTCTATGAAGAAGATTCGAATCAACGAGCTGGCACGGGAGCTCGAAGTCAAGGCCCACGAGATCCTGGACCGGCTGCCCGAACTGGGCGTCGCCGAAAAGAAGACGCACTCCAGCTCCATCGATGAAGACGTGGCGATCAAGCTGCGCCGCTTGTTGGGACATGAGGTTCCGGACCTGGAACCCACGGCGGAGGCTCCGGCTGGGCAAGCGGAAGAAGCCGCGCCCGAGGCGGCGGAAACGCGCCCCGATGTCACCGCGCCGGAAGCTGCCGCGGAACCGGAAGAAGCACGGACAGATGCGCCAGAGGCGGCCGGCGAAGTACGCCCGGTCTCCGGCGGCGCACCGATTCGCCCTCCGTTGGCTCCGGGAAGGCCGATCCATCCACCGATGTCGGCGCCGGGCCAGCCATCGTCCGCGGCGCCCAGAACGGCGTCGCCCGCGCCACCGGTCGCGGTAATCGCCCCTGGAAGATCGCTGTCGCTGCCGGTGAGGCCGATACCGGCCGCCGCTAACGCGCCCCGGCCTGGCCAGATTCTGTCGGGTCCGCGCGCGCCGATGCCGGCAACCCCGCCGGCGACGGTGCGCCCGATGCCGGCCGGTCCGCGGCCGTCGTTGCCGCAGGCCCCGCGTCCGCAGGTTCCGTCCGAGGCTCGGAGCGGGGCGGGTCCGGGCGCTCCGGCACGGCCCTTGGCGGGCCAGCCGATCGCCCGCCCAGTTGTGCCGCCGCGTCCCGACCTGGCTGCGAAATTGAGTGCGCCGCGTCCGGCGATGCCGGCACTGCCGGCAGCGCCGCGCCCCGGAGTGCCGCGCTCGCAGAGCGCGCCCACGCCCGGTCAACCGATTTACCGCGGGCCGATCCGCCCCGGCCAGCCGATGGTGGCCCGGCCTGGGCAGGGGCTACGGCCGGGCGCGCCACCGAGCCGTCCCGGTCCGCGTCCGCAGCATCCGACCACGCCGCGAGGGCCAATGGGTCCAGGCCTGGCGCCGCCGCCGGTGGACCAACCGCGGGGCCGGTTCGACAAGCGCCCCATCCGCCAGCCGCGCGAACGCATCGAGGAAGAAAAAAACCTGCGGCCCGCCACGCGACGCCAAACGGCCTCCGGCCCGCCGCCGATCAGCCGCGAAATCACCATATCCGAGGGCATCACTCTCAAGGAACTCTCCGAAAAACTCGACATCAAAGCGGCTAGCATCATCACGAAGCTGGTGGATCGCGGCGTTTTCGCCACCATCAATCAGACCCTGGACATGAAGCTGGCCACCGAAATAGCGCGCGATTTCGGCGCCTCCACCGCCACCGTGAGCTATGAAGAAGAGGCCATGCAAGCGGTCCAAGACGCCGAAGAAACCAAGGACCTGGTGAGGCGCGCGCCGGTGGTGACCATCATGGGCCACGTGGATCACGGCAAGACGTCGCTGCTCGATGGCATCCGCGAGGCCAACGTGGCCGCGCGCGAGGCCGGCGGCATCACCCAGCATATCGGCGCATATCAGGTGGAGTTGAAAGGCCGCAAAATCGTCTTCATCGATACGCCGGGCCACGAGGCCTTCACTCGCATGCGCGCGCGCGGCGCCAAAGTCACCGACATCGTCATCCTGGTGGTGGCGGCCGATGACGGCGTGATGCCGCAGACGCTCGAAGCGATTGACCACGCCAAGGCGGCGGGCGTGCCGATCATCGTCGCCATCAATAAGATCGATAAACCGGACGCCCAACCCGAGCGGATCAAGCAGCAGCTTGCCGACCGCGGCCTGCTGGCCGAGGATTGGGGCGGCGACACGGTGATGGTGCAGGTGTCCGCCAAGACCCACCAGGGCATCGAGTTGTTGCTCGAGATGATTCTGCTGGTGGCCGACATGCTGGATCTCAAGGCCAATCCGGAGCGTCCCGCCATGGGCACCGTGCTCGAAGCGCAACTGGACCGCGGGCGCGGGCCGGTGGCGACTGTGCTGGTGCGCAACGGCACCCTCAGCGTGGGCGATTTCTTCATCTGCGGCGCCGTATTCGGTAAGGTGCGCGCCATGATCAGCGATCGCGGCACGCAGATCCGCAAAGCGGAGCCGGCGACGCCGGTGGAAGTGCTGGGGCTGGGTTCGATGCCCGAAGTGGGCGACGACTTCCAGGTGGTGACGGACACGGCCAAGGCGCAGCAGATCGTGAAATTCCGCGACCTGAAGGACCGCGAGGCGGCGCTGGCGAAATCCGCGCGGCTTACGCTGGACCAACTGCACAAGCAGATGGAAGCCGGCGAGATCAAGGAGCTGCCGATCATTCTGAAGGCGGACGTGGGCGGCTCGGCGGAAGTGTTGACGGAGGCGCTGCAGAAGCTTTCGAACGAGAAGGTGAAGGTGCGCGTGATCCTCGCCGGCGTGGGCGCCGTCAACGAAAGCGACGTGCTGCTGGCATCAGCTTCGAACGCGGTCATCATCGGCTTCAACGTGCGGCCGGAGAAAGCGGCCTCGATGCTGGCCGAGCGGGAAAAGGTCGACATCCGCCTGCACACCGTCATTTACAACCTGACCGACGAGATCAAGGCGGCCATGAGCGGTCTGCTGGAGCCGGTCTTCCGCGAGGTCTACAAGGGCAAGGCAGAGGTGCGCGAAACCTTCCGCATCTCGAAGGTCGGCAACGTGGCCGGGTGCCTGGTGCAGGAAGGCACCATTCCGAGCCGCTCCGAAGTGCGCCTGCTGCGCGACAACGTGGTGGTGCATACCGGCAAAATCGCTTCCCTGCGCCGTTTCAAGGACGACGTGAGCGAGGTCAAGAGCGGCCAGGAATGCGGCATCACGCTCGAGAACTTCCCCGACGTCAAGCAGGGCGACTTTATCGAGGCGTTCGTCACCGAGCGAATGGCCACCGAGGTCTTCGCCTGATGCCATGGCTGCCGTCGGCGTGCTGACTCTGGAATTACGGCTGGAACATTCCCATTCCCTCAAGGACAAGCGTCACGTGGTGGAAGGCCTGAAAGCCCGCCTGCGCGGCAAATTCAACGTCGCGGTGGCGGAAATCGATTATCAGGACCTGTGGCAGCGCGCGGCGGTGGCCGTGGTGACGGTTTCGAGCGACCACGCCCATGCCGAAAAAGTGCTGCGCTCGGTGGAAGACGAAGCTGCCTCGCTGCTCGGCGGCGAATTAGCCGGCGCGACCGTGGAGTGGCTGGCATGAGCGGGCGTCATGGATGAACACCGCACACTGCGCGTTTCCGAAGCGCTCCGCGAGGAGTTGAGCGAGATCATCGGCTTTGAAACCGAGGACCCGCGGCTGCTGGCGGTGGACGTGACCGAAGTCCACGTCAGCCCGGACGGGCGCCACGCCAACGTCCGCGTGGGGCTGCGCGGCAGCGAAAAGGAGCAGGACGCGTCGATGGCAGCCCTCGAGCACGCGGGCGGCTTCCTCCGTCATGAGCTGGCCAGCCGCCTGATCCTGCGCCACGTTCCCGAACTGCATTTTATGCGTGACAAGAACCTGGATGTGGAAAGCCGCATTGATTTTCTTCTCAAACGAGCGAAAAAATCTCGTGTCCGAACTGAAAAATAGCCCTAAAGTCAAACAAACTGTGGTAGTTTTGTTTCTGTTGGCGGGAGCGGCGCCCCTCGCCGCGGCGGACCAGCCGGAGTTGCTGCGGTTGGAAAAAAGCGCCGATGCGATGGGTTCGGCGTATACGGTCGAGGTGTACGGCTACGACCGTGTGAAGATGGAAGCGGCCGCCGATGCGGCTCTCGACGAAGCGCACCGGCTGGACGAGCTGCTTTCCAACTATCAGCCGGGGAGCGAATGGAGCCAGGTCAACCAGCACGCGGCCGAAAAGCCGATGAAGATTTCGCCGGAGTTGTTCCAGTTGCTATCCGCGTGTCTCGATTACAGCCGGCAAAGTGAAGGAGCGTTCGATATTACGGTGGGGCCGTTGATGAAAGTCTGGGGCTTTTACAAAGGTACCGGACATTTGCCGCATCGCCCGGAAGTGGAGGCCGCGATGGCGCGCGTGGGCTACCGGCACGTGCACCTGGACTCCCAAGCGGGCACGGTCTGGTTCGACCGGGCAGGCGTCGAACTCGATCCGGGCGGCATCGGCAAAGGCTACGCCGTCGACCGGATGGTGGACGTATTGAAGCAGTATGGGGTGACTACCGCGCTGGTGGCCGGCTCGGCCAGCAGCATTTACGGCATGGGCGCGCCGCCGGGACACCCGGAAGGCTGGGCGATCGATATCCGCGACCCGTGGAAGCATTCTAAGACGGTGGCCGAGGTCTTCCTCAAGGATATGTCGCTCTCCACCTCGGGCAGTTACGAAAAGTTTTTCCGGGCCGAAGGCCGCATCTATGCCCACATCATGGACCCGCGCACGGGTTATCCGGCGCAGGGCACGGTGTCGGTATCGGTGGTGGCGCCGCGCACCATCGATAGCGAGGCGTGGGCCAAGCCCTACTTTGTGAATGGCCGCCAGTGGGCGGAGCGGCACAAGCCAAGAGATTTTCGCGTTTACTTTTGCCAAGACAGGACGGATCAACCATGCGCGTGGCTCCAATGACCAGTCGTTTTTTGGACGCCTGCCGCCGCCGGCCGACCGATGTGCGGCCGGTCTGGTTTATGCGGCAGGCTGGCCGCTACATGAAACAATACCGGCAGATCCGCGAAAAGCACGGCATCCTGGAGATCTGCAAACGGCCGGACCTGGCTTCGACCGTCACGCTGCAGCCCGTCGAAATCCTGGACGTGGACGCCGCCATCATCTTCGCCGACCTGCTGCTGCCGATCGAACCGATGGGCCTGAAGCTGCGGTATGAAAAGGGCTCTGGGCCGGCGATCGATAACCCGGTGCGCACCTCCGACGACGTGGATTCGCTTTCCACCGCCTATACCGACGATCTCGGTTACGTGGGCGAGGCCATCCAGGCCACGGTGCGGGCCCTGGCCGGCCGCGTGCCGGTAATCGGCTTCGTGGGCGCTCCCTTCACCATGGCCAGTTATATGATCGAAGGCGGCGCCTCGCGCAATTTCATCCGCACCAAGAAGCTGATGTACAGCGACGAGACGCTGTGGCGGCGGCTGATGGGCAAGATCGTCGACGTGCTGGCGCCCTTCGCGCATCTGCAAGTGGCGGCGGGCGCGCGCGTGATCCAGGTATTCGATAGCTGGGTAGGGGCGCTGGGCTCGGACGACTACGTGCGTTACGCCGCGCCATACTCGCGCGCCCTGATCGAGCGCATCCGCTCCACCGGCGCTCCGGTGATCCACTTCGGCACCGGCGCTTCGGGGTTCTTCAAGGAACTGCACGCCGCCGGCGGCGACGTGATGGGTGTCGACTGGCGCATGAACATCGACCAGGCGTGGACGGACATCAGTTACCGCTCGGCCATCCAGGGCAACCTGGATCCGGTGGCGCTGTTTGCGCCGCTCCACGAATTGCGCATCAAGGTCCATGAGTTGCTGAAGCGCACCGGCGCCCGGCCCGGCCACATTTTCAACCTGGGCCATGGCATTCTGCCGGAAACCCCGGTCGAAAACGTCAAGGCGGTAGTACAAATGGTCCGCGAATTCCGTCCATGAAGCAGGGCGTCCTGCTGGTGGCACACGGGGCGCCCGAACGGGTCGAGGACGTCGAAGAGTACCTTGGCTACGTGCGCGGCGGCAGGCCCGGTTCGCCCGAAGTCCTGGCCGAAGTGCGCAGCCGGTACATCGCCATCGGCGGCGGCTCTCCCTTGCTGCGCTGGACGCGAGCCCAGGCGGAGGCTCTCGAGCGGCTGCTCGGCCTGCCGGTTTTTTTCGGCATGCGCAACTGGCACCCGTTCCTGCGCGAAACCATGGACCAGGTGCGCGACGCTGGCATCGATAAGCTGGCCGCCATCTGCCTGGCCCCGCAGTTTTCCGAACTGAGCGTCGGCCTGTACATACGGCGCACGCGCGAAGCCGCCGCCGAAGCTGGCGTGACGGCGGAAATCGTCTGGGCCAAAAGCTACCACACCGAGCCGCTGCTGATTGAAGCCTACGCCGAACGCCTGCGGCCGCTGCTCGCGGCGGAGAGAATGCTCTTCACCGCCCACTCTCTGCCGGCACAGGCGCTGGCGGCGGGAGACCCGTATGAGGCCGAGTGCCGTGCCACCGCCGCGGCGGTTGCCGCGAGCGCCGGCATCGCGCAATGGGATTTCGCTTTCCAAAGCCAGGGGTTGACCGGCGGCCAGTGGCTCGGCCCAACCGTGGAATCCTGCCTGGACCAGTATGCCGCGGCCGGTATCCGCGAAGTGGTGCTCGATCCCGTGGGCTTTGTCTCCGACCACGTCGAAGTGTTGTTCGATATCGACATTCTGTTCCGCGAGTACGCCGCCGCCCGCAACATCGCGCTACGCCGTCCCGAATCGCTCAACGATTCGGCCACCTTCACCGCCGCCCTGGCCGAGGTCGCCAAGCGATGTTTGTGAACCAGAGTAGGACAGACGATCGGTTTTTGGCGTCTGTCAAGTTTCCCCCTTCAGCGAAGCATGACAGACCACGAAAAGCGATGGTCTGTCCTACCTGTCTTCCCCATGCCTGACACCGTCATCATCGGCGGCGGCATCTCCGGCCTGGCCACCGCTTATTACCTGGCCAAAGGCGGCGCCACGGCCACTATCGTCGAATCCCGCCCGCGCCTGGGCGGCGTGATCGAAACCGTGCACGTGGACGGCTGCACCATCGAGGCCGGCCCGGACAGTTTCCTTTCCGCCAAGCCCGCCGCGCTCGAGCTTATCAACGAACTCGGCCTGGCGGACCAGGTGATCGGATCCAACGACCACCTGCGCGTCACTTTCGTACGCCGCGGCGGTCGCCTGACGCCGCTGCCGGACGGCTTGATGATGATGGTGCCGACCAAGATCCTGCCGCTGCTGGCGACCAGCCTGGTCGGCTGGCGCACCAAGCTGCGCATGGCGATGGAACTGCTGCGCGCGCCCAAGCCCAGCGCCGGCGATCAATCGGTGGCCGAGTTCATCGAAGAGCACTACGGCGCCGAAGCCGTCGATTACCTGGCCGAGCCGCTGCTCAGCGGCGTCTACGGCGGCAATCCCGCCGCGCTGAGTGTGACCAGCGTGTTGCCGCGCTTCGTCGAGCTGGCCAACCGTTATGGCAGCCTCACGCGCGGTGTGCTGGCGGAGCGCGCCCGGGCCGCGGGATCGGGCCACGAGGCCGCGGCCCCGCTGTTCCGCACGCTCAGGGGCGGACTGGGGCAGATGGTCGACTCGATCGCCGCCGCGATTGGCGGCAAAATCGAAGTCTGTCGCGCGCGCGCGCAATCGATCGAGCGCACGGGCACCGGCTTCCGCGTGCGCGTGGACGGCGACTGGCTGGAAGCCCGGAGCGTGGTGGTGGCCTGCGAAGCGCACGCCGGCGCGCCATTGGTGGGCGCGATTGACGCCCGCATCGGCGAGCTGCTGGCCACCATCCCCTACAGCTCATCGATGACGGTGGCACTCGGATTCAACGCGGCCGATCTCGATCGGGCGCCCATCGGTTTCGGTTTCCTGGTGCCCAAAAAAGAGCGCCGCCGCCTGGTGGCCTGCACCTGGGTGGGAACCAAGTTTTCGCACCGCGTGCCGGCGGGGATGATCGTGGCCCGCTGCTTCCTCGGTGGCATGGAAGACGCCGGCGTGCTTGATGAATCCGACCAACACGTGCTGGCCGCGGTTTCGGTCGAGCTGGCGGAAATCGCCGGCGTGCGCGCCGTGCCGCGCTTCAGCCGCATCTTCCGCTGGCCGCGCTCGATGGCGCAGTATACGGTGGGCCATCCGCAACGCCTGGCCGAGATCGAAGCGCGCGCCGCCATGGTGCCCGGCTTCTATCTGGCCGGCAACGCCTACCAAGGTATCGGCATTCCCGATTGCATTCGCATGGGACGCGCCGCCGCCGAGAGGATTCTTACAAGCTGAGTTCCCAGGCCCGCCGCGGCTCCGGCTCTCCGAAATGTCCGGGCGGTGGTTCCTCCAACATCCGGAAGCCGGCCTTCGCATAGATGTGCTGCGCGGCATCGAGATCGGCTTGTGTCACCAGCATGATTTTCCGGTAGCCGCTCGCGCGCGCAAAGCCGACGCATTCCTCCACCAGGCGCTTGGCGATGCCCAGGCCGCGGGCTTCCGGTTCCACCAATAACAATCGAAGCTGCGCGGTTTCGGCGGAGGCCCTCACCAGCAGAACCGAGCCTACCCGCGCGCCGTCCTTTTCTGCGATCCAGCAGCGCTCGCAAGTTGGATCGAACTCGCGGAGGAACTTCGCGCCGAGCTCCGCGATCAGCGCTTCAAACGGCGCACCCCAACCGCATTCCTGCGCGTAGAGCATGCCGTGCCGGTGGATGATCCACCCGATGTCGCCCGGCTGATGGGTGCGCAACGTGTAAGGAGCCGGCGGCGCCGCCTCCGGCGTCAGCAGCGTCTCGATGGTGCGCATGGCATCGATCAGGCGCGGCCGGTCCTCGCGCGGCAGCGGGTCCAGCATGGCGGCCGATTGGTTGGCGGAGCGCCCGTCGAGCGGAGCGAACGCCTTGCGCCCCTTGGCCGTCAGCGCCAGGTGGGCCTGCCGCCGGTCGTACAGCGAAGGCGTGCGGCTCACCAGTCCGCGCTTCTCGAAGCGCGCCAGCACGCGGCTGAGGTAGCCCGCGTCGAAATCCAGGCTGCGCGCCAACTCGACCGCCGTCACGTCCTTGCGCTGCGCCAGCTCATACAGCACGCGCGCTTCGGTCAGCGAATACGGGCTGCCCAGATAGCTCTTGCGCAGCAAACCGATTTGCCGCGTGTAGAAGCGGTTGAAGCGGCGCACCGCAGCGATCTGCGCAGGGTCGGCCGATGGCATCGAAAATACCTCGATGCCCATTTTGTGCCAATTACTTGACTCTGTCAAGTAACGCGGCGAACGAGCGGCTATTGCACCCAGACGGTCACGCCGCTTTGGCTGATCTGGTTGCCGACCCGGACCGTGATCGGATTGGTGCCGGAGTTGGCCGTCACCGGCACTTCCGCGTCCACCTGCAATACGCCGGCCACCAAGCCCGGCGCTTCGCCGGCGAAATCCAGCTTCGCGAACTGGCCGCCGATCATCACCGAAACCGCTTGTTGCGGGGCCGGTGTGACCGGACCGACGCCGGACGTGTTCACGGGAGTCACTGCTCCTGTGGCCTGGGCGGGATTGGTGAGTCCTTCCCCCGTCAGGAAGATCTGGAGCACGCTGCCCTTGGCCGCCGGATTATTCTGCGTGTTGAGAGAGTAATCCTGGTTGAGAATGTCGGCTGGACCGCTGCCGCTGGAGTTCTGCGTGAACAGCGCCGGCGCGGCCGCGGTGAGCTGCAAGGCGAACGGGTTCGACGTCTGCCCGCCGTAGGTCACCTGCACGGATGGCGACGTGTTCCCTGCAATCTCATAGGGCACGATGGCGTTGATCTGGGTCGAACTGACGTAAGTCAGCGGCGCCAGAAAACCGTTGAAGCTGACTGTGACACCGCCGATGGAAGTCGAAACCTTGCCTGTCGAATCCAGTGTCAGGAGAGCGTAGTTGGCCGGACCGATGTTGGTTCCAAAGATGGATACGATCTCGCCCGGCGCAACCGGCCCAGTCGAGTAGCTGGCCGCATTGACAACGCCACCGGGGGTGATCGACGGGAGTGTCGTTACCGTGACGGTCGTCGACGCCGACGAGCCCGCGAAGTTGGCGTCCCCGCTATAGAACGCGGTTATGGTGTTGCTGCCCACGGTGAGCTGGCTCCCATTAACGATCAACATCGCCTGCGCGGTGCCGGCGGTTCCGGTCAAAGCTACCGAGCCCAGCAGCGTGTTGCCTAGATCGAAGGCTACCGTACCCGTTGGCGTGCCGCTGCCGCTGGCGGCGGTTACTGTTGCAGTCAAGGTGGTGGATGCGGTCGGGGGAATGGTGCTCGGATTAGCTGCCACCGTCGTCGTTGTGGGGATCGTGGCGACGAATGGCGCGATGTTAGTGACATCGTTGGCGGTTGCCGACGCCGAGCCGCCGCCCGAGACAGTCACCTGGTTGGTAACCTGCGAGGCCGCGTTCGACGCCACGTTCGCCGTAACGGTGATCGCCGGATAAGTTGTGCCCGCGGCCAGTGTGTCACTCCTGGTGCAGAAACTGGAACCGCACGTCCAACCCGTGCCCGCCATCGAGGCTAACGTCAACCCCGCGGGAACGGCTTCGCTGACGGTAACTGTGCCAGCGGTTGGGCCTGCCGAGGCGCTATTGGAAACTGTGACTGTATAAGTGACATTGGTCTGTCCCTGGGTGAAGCTCCCGGTATGGGTTTTGCCGACACTCAGGACAGGCGGGTTAGTGACTGCCGACCACTGGTTGACCAGATTAGTAACATTGACCGAGCCGAGGCCGGTGGCAAGGTCATAGCCAGGGCCAGCGGAGTAAGCCGGGACAAAAGAAGTGCTGGAGGTCGAAAGCAGGCCATAAGTGTCGAGAGGATTAGTGAGGTAACAGTTCAGAGTTCCGTACAGGCAAGGAACATCGCTGGTGCCGGAAGTAACATCGTAAAAGACGCAACTGTTGCCGGCCGCTATGGAATAGGATGTGTTGCACGCCTGTGAGTTGGCGGAGTTGCCATATTGGATCGAAGCGAGCTTATAGAGCGTGGGATTCGCCAGCCCCTGGCGCGAACCCATCTTCTGGTTGACCATCGCCATGATGCCGGCGAAATCCTGTGCGCTGGAGGATGTACCTCCGTCGACGTCGACGACAATTCCATTGGGACCCGACGGGTTACATGTGGCTCCCTGGTCCGCCTGGCAAACCGGATAATAGTGGCTCAGGAGGCCATCACCCGCAAAGAGCGACACGTCGGGCAAGTCGCGTTGGCCATCCGCTGGGATGCCAGTCACACCGCTCTGCCAGGAGGGTTTGGCATAAGTACTGCTGACACCACCGCCGCCCGCTATAACGTCGAGCAAGTCTATGATGATCCCCTGGGCCAGGGGATCGTTGCATAAGGCTTCCGCTGTGGAATCCGTGAAGTAATATCCCAGGTAAATGAGTGCTTGGGGGCCGGCGCAACTGTCGTTCCAGGTCATCTCGGGCACGTACGATTTGGCCGATGCGAGCGTGGCCGGGTTGTTCGAGGTATTCCAATACGCAATTGCCGTCTGGTCCAGCACGTCGTCGAAATCGGTGCCGCCAACGGCAACGTCATAAGGAGTGGAAGCCATGCCGTTCACTTGCAAGCCGCGAACGGTAAATGGCTGGTCCGTGTCGCAGAATGCCGAACCGCCGTCGCCTGCGGCGACCACAACGGTAATGCCTTCCGCCGCGGCCTGCTGCCACAGGCTGGGGTATAGCTGCTTCTCGCCCGCCGTCATTTCGGTCTCACACGTTCCATAACTACTGCTCAAAACCGGAGCCAGATTCTTGTCCACGATGTACTCCGCCGAGAGATCGACGCCGTCGCTGGCCGTTGTCGACTTCGAAACGACCAGGTTGATGGTCGCTCCCTTCGCCACGGCGCCGGACCATTCGGCGTCGGCGGCGGCCTCATCTTCATCGCTGGCGGTAAGGCCCGGGTCGGCCCCGTTCAAGGTGATGATGGGATCGCGGGCGGGGAGGCCGAAAATCGAGCGGAAATTCTCCACATCCGCAAGGGCGATGTTGCTGCGGGCGACAATCGCGATGCTCTGGCCGGTGCCATCGACGCCAGCGCTCCAAAGCGGCAGAACGTTGTAGATGGTGGCAAAATCGTATGGCGCGACTACATAGTCCGTCTCGTCGTACGACCTCGTCGTGTACCGCGGCCTGGGACTCGCAGCCGTCCACCGGGCGCTGCCGGCTTCTTTCTCCGCCGTACCGGAGCCGTGCCGCATGGCGCTCGAAGTGAAATTGTGGAGCGACACGATTCCAGCCACGGCCGGTGAGAGAGCGGCGGGAATCCGCGGCTCTTGCGAATTCGCCCAATGTTGCTTGCCGTGTACCAGATAACTGTGAATCTGAGTGTGCAACGCGCGCTCTACCTCTCCGGCGGTGCCGGAGAACTCGATAACGCCGCGGCCATTCGAAACCCGATCCACCCGAAATCCTTGTGAGCTCAGCCAGCTCGTGATCGTATCGATATCCTCCGGCGCGGCACCGAACTGGTCGCCAAACTGTTCCGGCGTTAGCCATTGACGATAGTTGGCCGAGCTTGAATCCTGCTGCTCCTCCAGCAGTTGCCGCAGGGCGGCTTCCTGCTCGGGGCTGCGGCTCAGCAGCAGCAGCATACGTTCCATGGGGAGATCCCGCGGGGCCGCTCCCTGGTCATATTCGGCCCGCGCAAGTGGGTGGGTGTTGCCCCGGAGAGTGACGAGCTTCGCTTCGTCGATGTCTTGATTGATGCGCGGTGGCACGCGCCTCACCTGTTGAGCGAACAAGGTCGGCAACGTAAGGGCGAGGACCATAGCCCAGGATGAAAGCGAACGAGAAATCGGCATTGACTCCTCTTCTGAATTGGAGAAATCAATTATACAGCCGAACTCCGGCAATCTTCGCCTATAACGGGGAAAAGGCTCTAAAACACTGAAAATGCACCGGCTTTTGCCCTTTCCGCACTCGGTAGCCTATCGCAGCCGCAGACTGTTAGTCACTACGGTGACGCTCGAAAGGGCCATGGCGGCGGATGCCAGCATGGGGGAGAGCAGGCCCAGCGCGGCCACCGGGATGCCGAGCGTGTTATAGGCGAAAGCCCAGAACAGGTTCTGGCGGATGATACGCATGGTGCGGCGGGAAAGCTCGATCGCGTCGGGCACGCCATTGAGGTTGCCGCGCATGAGTGTGATGTCGCCGGCCTCGATGGCGATGTCGGTTCCGGAGCCCATGGCGATTCCCAAATCCGCCTGGGCCAGCGCCGGCGCGTCGTTGATGCCATCGCCGACCATGGCCACGCGCTTGCCGGCGGCTTGCAGCTTGCGAATCTCGGCGGCTTTTTGATCGGGCGGCACCTCGGCCAGCACGTGCTCAATCCCAGCCTCGCGCGCCACGCGTTCGGCAATGGCGCGGCTGTCGCCGGTGAGCATCCACACATCGAGGCCCATGGCCCGCAATCGGGCGATGGCGGCGGCGGCCTCGGGTTTGATGGTGTCGGCGATTTCGAAACTGCCCGCCGCCGCGCCATCCACCGTCACCGTGACTCCCGGCCGGCCCGCCTCCACCTGCCGCCCGTCCACGCGGGCTTGCACGCCGTGACCGGCCGTGGCCGCAAACTCAGCCGGCTCGGCCAGCGCGATGCCGCGACTGGCCGCCGCTTCCACCACGGCTTTGCCCAACGGGTGTTCGGAGTAACGCTCGGCGCTGGCGGCGAAGCGCAGCAGCTCGCCTTCGCTGAAGCCCGCGGCCGGAAGGATGGCAGTTACGACCGGCTTGCCGTGCGTGAGCGTGCCGGTTTTATCGAGCACCACGGTATCGATGCGATATGCCATTTCGAGCGCTTCGCCGCCTTTAATGAGGATGCCTCGCTCGGCACCGCGCCCGGTGCCGACCATGATGGCGGTGGGCGTGGCCAGCCCCAGCGCGCACGGGCAGGCGATAATCAACACCGCTACCGCGTTCACCATGGCCGTAGCAAACGGCCCGAGCAAAACCCACACCCCGAAGGTGAGGGCCGCGGCCGCCAGCACGCCCAACGTGAAGTAGCCGCTCACCACGTCCGCCAGCCGCGCCACCGGCGCGCGCGCCCCTTGCGCCTGGCGCACCATTTCGATCATCCGGCGCAGCACGGTGCCGCGTCCCACCTGGGTGGCCGTGAAGCGGAAGCTGCCGGAACGGTTGAAGGCGCCCGAATAAACCGCGCCGCCCGGGCCCTTCTCAACCGGCATGCTCTCGCCGGTGAGCATGGATTCGTCGATGGCCGATTCGCCCGCCACGATGGTGCCATCCACCGGAATGCGTTCGCCCGGCCGCACCACCACCGTGTCGCCGAGGCTCACTTCCGCCACCGGGATTTCGACTTCCGCGCGGTCGCGCAGGATGCGGGCGTGGGGCGGCTCCAGATCCATCAGCCCCCGAATGGCTGCGCCGGCCTTGGCGCGCGCCCGCGCCTCCAGCAGCCGGCCTGTCAGGATGAGCGCGATGATGGCGGCGGCAGCTTCAAAGTAGACTTCGTGGCCGCCGCGCGCGGTCTCGTAAACCGAATACAGGAATGCGGTACCGGTGCCCAGCGCAATCAGCGAATTCATGTTGGCCGAGTGGTGCCGCAACGCGGTCCACGCCGCCGCGTAGAATCCGGCGCCCGAATACAGCACCACCGGCAGCGTCATCGCCAGTTGCACCCAGGGCCAGCGGTGCATCATGCCGAGCGCCACCACCGGCAGCGCGAAGCAGGCGGCAACGACCAGACGGCGGCGATAGAGCAGTTCGGCCGGCGGGCGCGCGTCGCTTTCGGGCACGCTGTAGCCCAGATCCTCGATGGCGCTGACGAAATCGCGCACCTTGGCGCGCGCCGGATCGTACTCCACCGTGGCGGTCTCGGTCGCCAGGTTGACGCTGGCGCGCGCGACGCCAGGGGTAGCCGAGAGAGCCAGCTCAATCGAGCGGGCGCAAGCGGCGCAGGTCATGCCGCCCACCGGCAGGTCGATACGCTCCGGCGCGGTGACGCTCATGCTCCAACTTCGTAGCCGAGCTGGCGGATGGCGCCTGCCAGCGTTTCCGGGTTCACGCGGGCGGGATCGTATTCCACGTCGGCGCTGGCGGAGCTGAGGTCCACGCTCGCCTTGCCAACGCCGGGCGTGGCCGCCAGCTTGCGTTCCACGCTGCGCGCGCAGTTGGCACACGTCATGCCGAGTACGGAGAATCTCACGGTCGAATGGGTCATACTTATATGATGCGCTCTTGGCCCACGTCGTCACAGGAGACATTTTGACTTTCGCGGATTTGGCTCTGGCGCGCCGCATCGAGGGCGCCCAGAGTGCCCAGGCGCTCGGCTGCGCGCCCGGCGGCGCGGCGGCGCTCGAAATCGCCGGCGGTTGCGCCATTTTCGCGGGCGTGGATTCGCCGCTCACCCAGGCCGTCGGGCTGGGCTTGAACGGCACGGTGAGCGAAGCCGAACTGGACGAGTTGGAAACCTTCTTCCGCTGCCGCGGCGCGCGGGTCGCCATCGAGGTCTGCCCGTTGGCCGACGCCCGTTTCCTGGAGATGCTGAGCGCGCGTGGTTACCGGACAGGCCAATTCGACAACGTGCTGGCGCGGAGCCTCACCGGAGTCGAAATCGTCATCACCCCGCGCGTCCGCCGGGCGACGCCAAACGAGGGCGACCTGTGGGCGCACAGCGTGGGCCGCGGCTTCTTCGAGCAAACCGAGCTCACCACCGAGGAGATGGACGTGGGCCGCTGGGTCTTCGGCATGCCCGGCGCGATGTGCTACCTGGCCTGTGCGGCCGGCGGCAAGCCGGCCGGCGGAGCCGCGCTCATCGTCACCCAGAGCTTGGGTACGTTGTTCGCCGACGGTGTCGCGCGCCCCTATCGCCGCCAGCGCCTGCACCAGGAGCTGATTGCGGCGCGCCTCAATGAGGCGCTGGCGCAGGGCTGCGATGTGGCCGCAGCCGCCACCGCTCCCGCCGGCGCCTCGCAGCGCAATTACGAACGCCTCGGCTTCCAGGTGGTTTACACCAGGGTAACGCTGACCAAGTAGGCGATGACCGCCGGGTGGCGCACGCACTCGTGCGTGCCGCGTCGGCACTCCTGCCGTCGAGAAGAGTCTCGACGCTCGACGCACGAGTGCGTGCGCCACATAGATCGGCGAGATTTCCACCGCGGCGCGGCCACTACGTCCAGTAGGCCGAGGTTGCTCTCATTGACGTCCGACAACCGGCTCGTGGTCTGCCTGGTTGGCTTGGCAGTCTGGATTCTGCTCAGCAGCCTGGACGATCTGTTCATCGCACTGGTCGCCATTTTCCCCAAGGGCAGGCGCCGCTGCCGCTGGCCGACGGCCGCGGAGGCGGTCCGCGTTCCCGAGCGCCGGATCGCCATTCTGGTTCCGTTGTGGGAAGAGCACCGCGTGATCGGGCGGATGCTGGAACGCAACCTGGCCGCTATCCAGTATGCCAATTATGATTTCTTCGCCGGCGCGTATCGGAACGATACGCTTACCTGCGCAGCGGTGGCCGAGGCCGCCCGCCGCTCGTCCCGCGTGCACCTCGCCCTGGTGCCGCACTCCGGGCCCACCTCCAAAGGCGATTGCCTGAATGCGATCTTCGATTGCCTGCTCGAGTATGAAGCCGCCAACGGCGTCCGCTTCGAGGTGATCGTGATTCACGATGCGGAGGACGTGGTGGCGCCGGAGTCGCTGCGGATCGTCAACTGGTTTTCTCGCGACTACCAGATGGTGCAAATCCCCGTACTGCCATTGCCGACCGGCCTCGCCGAGATGACCCACGGCGTCTACTGCGATGAGTTCGCCGAGTATCAGCTCAAGGACATTCCGGCGCGCCAGCGGCTGGGCGGCTTTCTGCCCTCCAACGGAGTGGGCACGGGCTTCGACCGCAACGCCCTGGAGCGGCTGGCGGCCACCCGCGGCGGCCGCATTTTCGACCCCGCCTGCCTCACCGAGGACTATGAGAACGGCTTCCGCTTGCACGCCCTCGGCTGCCGGCAGATCTTCGTTCCGCTACGCCTTCCCGCGTCTGCGCCGGTGGCCACGCGCGAGTATTTTCCGCGCCGGCTGCGCGCCGCCATCCGCCAACGCAGCCGTTGGGTGGCCGGAATCGTGCTGCAAGGCTGGCAGCACCATGGCTGGCGCGCCCCGCTGCGCCAGTTGTATTTCTTCTGGCGCGACCGCAAGGGTCTGGTGGGGAACCTGCTTTCGCCCTTCGCCAATCTGCTGTTTCTCGGCTGGCTGGCCGGCTGGCGCGGCTTCGGCGGCACTCCCGCGTGGGCGGCCCGCTTGTGCAGCGCAACGTTGAGTCTGTCCCTGATCCACTTCCTGATCCGCACCACGTTAAGCGCGCGCGTTTATGGCTGGCGGTTCGCCGCCGGCGTGCTGCCGCGCATGTTCTGGGCCAACCTGCTGAATTGCGCGGCCACCATTTCAGCCCTGCGCCAGTTCGCCGCCGCGCGCCTTTGCGGGCGCGCCTTGGCCTGGCGAAAAACCGATCATAAGTATCCGGCGTGCCGCACGCCAGGGCAGGGCCGGCTTGGCGAACTGCTGGTGCGCATGCGGGCCATCTCGCTCGAGGATCTTCATGCCGCGCTGGGTACCTGCCCGCCTGGCATGCGCCTGGGCGAGCACCTGCTCGATCTGCGCAAGCTGAAGGAGGAACAGCTCTACCAGGCACTGAGCGCGCAAGCGGGCCTGGAGCTTGGTGTCCCCGATGGCGGCGAAGTCGTCCGCGCGGCCACCCGCGCCCTCCCCGCCGATACCATCCGCCGTTTCAGCGTACTCCCATACCGCGTCGATTTCGGCCAACTCCACCTGCTGACGCCCGAAGTGCCCTCGCCGCGCATGACGCGCGAATTAGCCGCCCTGTGCCCGCTCGACCTGCGCTTCCGCCTGGTCCGCCCCAAAGAATTCGAGCGCCTGTGCAAGCAGTATCTGGCGTGAAAGAGCGGCGGCGGGCCAGCAGCGAGGATTGGTCCGGCGCCCACACAGAGGGCTTCGTCGGACGTTCTATACTTACATGATTATCCTCCACTGTCTGGCAAATGAAATATATCTGGAACTTCAAGGATGGGAACATGAAAAAGTCGGACGCGAGCCAAGGCCAGTCGGCATCGGATCTGATCTCGAAAAGAATCGCCGAACTCGGGGACTGGCGCGGGGAAACCCTCAGCAGAATGCGCAAGCTCATCAAGGAAGCAGACCCGGACGTCGTCGAGGAGTGGAAGTGGAGGGGCACTCCGATTTGGTCGCACGACGGCATCATCTGCACTGGCGAATCCTACAAGAATGTCGTGAAGCTTACCTTCGCCAAGGGCGCGTCTCTGAAGGATCCAGCCCGTCTCTTCAACTCGAGTCTCGACGGAAACACACGCCGCGCGATCGACATCCACGAAGGAGAAGAAGTTGACGAGTCCGCCTTCAAGGCGCTCGTTCGCCAAGCGGTCGCCTTCAACAGTTCCGGCAAGTCGAAACCTTCGAAGAAAGCGAGGTCCTAGGGGATTCCGCCCCTGAACAGGCCCGACATCGGGGTGGCGGAGGTGTCGTTCCGCCCGAACGTACCCAGGTTGAAGATGGCCTCGACAGTCGCAAGGAGCGAATAGTGGCTATAATCGAACCTGTCCGAAACGATGCTGAACCGGAGCGAATAGGATGCACCACGTTCCATCAAAAGACATGCTTACACGCCGCTCGGCGCTCTTGTTGGCGGCAGCGGCGCCACAGTTACTCGGTCAAAAGGGGGAGAAGTCCATGGGACGGCCAGTTGTTCATTTTGAAATCGGATGCCGCGACCGCGCCAGGACCGGCGATTTCTATTCGAAGCTGTTCGGCTGGCAAATCACGGCCGCCGGCCCCGCGTCGAATATTCAAACCGGGAGTCCGCAGGGCATCTCGGGTCACATCACCTCGCTCGGCCACGAGCCGGAGCATTACACAATGTTCTATGTGGACGTCGAGGACGTGCAGGCTGCGCTCGACAAGGCCGCCGAATTGGGCGGCAAGACGCTGGTCGGGCCGATCACGATTCCGGCCGGTACATTTGCATGGTTCTCGGATCCGGACGGGAACACGATCGGGCTATTGAAGCCGCCGAAGCCTTAGGGCGTTGGCGATTCGTCGAGTGTGATTCTCGGAATACGCCGCCGCATTTTGCGAACCGGGTTACTCAGCCGGCCACGCCTCGATGCAGGGCGACAATGCCGCCAGTGAGATATTCGTAGCTGACTTCGGCGAAGCCGGCGCTGCGCATCTCGTCCGCGAGTTCCGCCGCTGCGGGAAACTTGCGCACCGATTCCGGCAGATAGGTGTAAGCGTCGCGCGATCCGGAAAGCGCGCCGCCGACGATCGGCAGAATGCGCCGCGAGTAGAAGTTGTAGAGCGCGGCGAAAGCCCGGTTGGGCGGCTGAGAGAACTCGAGGATGGCGGCCATGCCTCCCACCGCCAACACGCGGCGCATTTCCGCCAGACCGGCCGCGTAGTTCGCCAGGTTGCGAAAGCCGAATGCCACCGTCAGCAGATCCACCGAACCGTCGCGCAGCGGCAGGCGCAAAGCGTCGGCCTCAAACAGGGCGGTGCGCGCCTGCCGCGCGTCCGCCTTTTGCCGCGCGGCCAGCAGCATGGGATGACAGAAATCCGAGCCCAGCACCAGACCCCGGTGGGCACGGGCAAGCGTGAGCGCCAGGTCGCCGGTTCCGCAGCAGATATCGAGCACGCGCGCTTCGGGCCGGTCCAGGATGTGCCGCACGCGACCAACCGTGTGGGCGCGCCAGTAACGGTCGATATTGAAGGAAAGCAGATGATTGGCCACGTCGTAGCGGTGTGCCACGCGGCCGAACATGTCGCGCACCCAGAAAGCGGCCTCCCGCTCATCGCGCGCGCCTTCCGGAGTCGTACCCTTCATGAGAGAGCGAACCTGATGGCATCGAGTACCAGCGGCTCGTCGATCCCGCTGACCACCTCCGCCGCGCCGATGCGCACCGGCAGTACGAAATGGACTTTGCCGCGCACGGTCTTCTTGTCGTGCACCAGGCGCGCCAGCAAGCGCTCGGCTGCGATTCCATCGAGCGATAGAATCGGTCCGTAACGCCCGATGAGTTCGATCATTTTCTCCGCGTCGGCGGCGGACAGATGCCCGGTGCTTTCGCCCAGCCGCACCGCCGCGCGCATGCCGAACGCTACAGCTTCGCCGTGAAGGAAACGGCGATAGGCGGTTTCCGCTTCGAGTGCGTGCCCGAAGGTGTGGCCGAGATTGAGGATGCGGCGCAGGTCGCCCTCGCGCTCATCCGCCGACACCACTTCGCATTTCATGCGGACCGAATCGGCGATGATGCGGTCCACGGATTCCGGCGTCCGCGCCAGCACATCGGCGCTGCGCTCGGCCAGGAAATCAAACAGCTCCGGCTCGCGAATAATTCCGGCCTTGACGATTTCCCAAAGTCCCGCGCGGTATTCGCGCTCGGGCAGAGTGTCGAGCGCGGAGGGATCGATCAACACCGCGATCGGCTGGTGGAAGCTGCCCACCAGGTTCTTGCCGCTTTCGAGATTAACTCCCGTCTTGCCGCCTATGCCAGCGTCCACTTGCGCCAGCAGCGTGGTGGGAATCTGGATCACCGGAATGCCGCGCATGAAGATGGCGGCCAGGAACCCGCCCATGTCGGTGACGATGCCGCCGCCGAAAGCTATGACGACGCTCGAGCGGTCCCCGCCGGCCAGCACCATTCTCTCCGCCAGGCTTTCCAGCGGCGCCATCCGCTTGTTCTCTTCGCCGCCCGGCAGGTAGAGAACTTCGTGCGCCACATCGCGCAGGCCGGCGGCCAGCGCCGCGCCCTGGTGCCGCCAAACGTCATCGGTCGAGACTACGAATACCTTGCCGGACTTGGCGGGAACGAACTCGACCGCGCGGCTAATGATGCCGCGCTCGACGATGGCGTTGTAACACCCCTGTGGCGTCTCGACGCGAAAAGAGGGCATACGCACTTTGTACCATGGGCGCGGCGCATCCAAAACTCTTTCGGAGCGCGACCGTAAGGGAGCGGAGGCCGGGCGGCCGTTTTTCGGCATCCTGTGGAACGCGTTGCCGACGATTGAACCGGCAATCCCGTGAGGCCATCAGCGGCGCTGGCCGGCTGCCATGGCGGCGAACAGGGCGGCCAGTTCAGCCTCCGACGAGCCGGCGAACAGGTTGCTGGGAAAACGCCGGTAACTTCCGATCTCGCCGTAAATGGCATTTTCCTGGCTGTCATTCAGAGCCAACCCGGCCAGGTATTGCAGCCGCAGGTTGCCGTCTCGGTTGATTTCGGCGCCTTCCAGCCACGGCCGCAGCTCGGCTGCCTGGCCCGCGTAAACCGACAGCAGGTCCGGCAGCGAATGGAAACCCACCTGGCGCAAAGACGCTACCACGCGCGCGTGATCCGGCCGCGCCAGACGGGCTTCGAGTTGATCCAGGTTGATCCGCATGGCTTCCACTTGGCCCAGCAGGAAAAGGTCGTAGCCGCCGCCATTCAGCTCGTTCGCCCACACCGTTCCATGCGGGAACGCTTCGAAAAAGGTGGCGATCTCGCTCTTCACCGTATCCGCGTCGCTCTCATACAGCGGCACCCACTGGGTGACGATGCCGCCCGGATTCAGGTGCTGCTTCGCCAGGTCGAAATACTCGCGCGAATACAGCGTGGCGCTGCCTTTCACCCAGGGATGGATGGGATCCGAAGTGATGATGTCGAACTTCTCCGGCGTGGTGAGGACGAAATGGCGTGCGTCGTCATAGACGATGCGTGTGCGCGGATCGTGGACGACGTCGAAATTCTCGCGGCCGAAATAGCGGGCGGCGGTGGGCGGCACCAGCGGCTCCATTTCGCAGATGACGATGCGCCGCACCTCCGGATGCACCACGAACGTTCCCGCGGTGACGCCCGCGCCGAAACCGACCACCAGCACCGATTGCGGGTTGGGATGAAGCAGCGCCGGCAAGTGCCCGAGCATACGCTGTAACCGCATGTCGTAACTTTCGGTGGAGGCTTCCACTTTTCCGCTGACGTGGAACTGCACGGCGCCGTCGTCCCATTGCGAGATCGCGATCGATGAGTTGATGCCTTCGCCCCAGTAAAGGATTTTCGCGCGGCTGGCGGAAGTCATGATGCGCCGTCCAAAGGCGATCAGCATCGGCGGCGGCGGTTGAACGCCGCGGGCCAGAAAGTACGCGCTTGTCACGGTGGCGATTGCCACCAGCGCGGTTGCCGCGCCGGGCTTGGCGCGGATCGCCGGCGCCAGCATGAAGAGGGCGCCCGCGGCGGCCAGCAGGATCAGCGCGCGCTCGGCGCCGGCGGTGCCGATCCACGGAATTAAAACGATGCTGAAGCCAAGCGCGCCCGCAATCGCACCCAGCGTGTTGGCTGCGTAAACTCCCGCCACCATCCGTCCCGGATCTTCGCCCGGTGCGGCGGCCGCCGCCAGCGCCAGCGGAAAGCTCGCGCCCCACAAAAGAGTGGCCGGCAGAATCGCCCACAGCACGCGCACCAGGTCCGTTTGAAACATGTACCACGCGCCGGTGGCCAGCAGCGGGTTCACCGGCCACCAGGGCAGCGATTGGGAGATCTGAAACGCGGTCCACGCGATGGCTGCCACCAGCAACGCCTGGGCAACCGCGAGAGCCAAGCGCGGCCGGACGGCGCGCGAAATCAGCGCGCCCGCCGCGCCGCCGATTCCGAGGCCGGCCAAGAACACCGCCAGAATGATGGAGAACGTGTAGACGGTGGCGCCCAGCAACAAGCCCAACAGCCGCGTCCACACCACTTCGGCTCCCAGCGCGCAGGCACCCGAAATCGCGATCGTCACATGAGCCGGCCAGTAGCCTTTCGCATCCACCGGCGCAACCGGCGGGACGAAACTTTGCCCGCTGCGCCGGGCGAGTGCCAAACTCGTGATGGCCACCGCAACGTTGATCGCTACCGCGCACAGGGTCGCCGTGGTCATGTCGGCGAACCGCAGCAGGCAGAACCCGGCCAGCAGGCAGCCCAGCACGGCGCCGGCAGTGTTCGCGCCATACAGCAGCCCCATTCGCGAGATTCCCTCGGGTGTCGATTCGAGCCATCGCGATGCCGCCGGCAGCGAAGCGCCCATCAGCAACGTCGGCGGCAGCAGGCACAGTGCAGCGGCCAACGCTCGCAATAGGATGGCCGGCATGCCGTGACCCACGCCCGCCGCATAAACGTAGTCCACCAGCGGCATCGCCAACAGCACCAGCACGGCTGCGGCCCCGATCCCCAATTCGAGGTAGGCATAGACGCGCAGGGGATGCACGCGGCGCGCCCGGCTCACCCGCGGCATGGCCAGGCTGCCCAGGCAAAGCCCGCCCATGAAAGTGGCTAGCAGCACGCCGAGCGAAACCGCCGTCGACCCGATCGCCAGTTGCAGCAACTGGTACCACACGATTTCATAGATCAACGCCGAACAACCGCTCAAGCCAAACAACAACAGCAGTGCCGGCAAGTAGCGCGTAGGGACTGGCTGCGGGGGAAGCTTGGAAGGCATGAGATGCGCCGCGGTTCGCCTGCACGTGCGCGGTTCCCAGAATGATAGCACTGGCGAAACCAGTCGCGCGTGGACGATAGGAAAGCGGCAAACTCAGGCTGGCGGTCAGCGTTAGGTTAACGCTCTTGCGCCGCCTCTGCCCTCATTTCTTCTCTTTGATCTTGTCTTCCGGCAACGGAGGCGGCGCGACGGTATCGAAGCTGATGCTGGAATCCGCCGAGTATTTGGCGTAAATCCGGAACTGCTCGTCGTTTCGTGTCAGGTAATCGTCGCCCGACATCTCGACCATCGCCTGCAAGGGCAGTAGGAACCGCTGCCCGCTCAACTCCTGGTAATCGTAATCCAGCCGCGTTTGGGCGCTCTTCACCGGGAAGTCCGCCGGAATCCCTTCGGCCTTCACCGTCACCCGCAACACCTGGTGCGTCTCCTCGTCCACTAGCACCTGCCCGCCGTAAGCCGGAACGATGTGGCGCCCGTCTTCGTAGCGGACCTCATAGCGCGAGTTGGCTTGGTCGACGTGATAGTTGAACGCCAGCACCACCCGCTCCCGCAGGCGCGACCGGTGGTCGAACGCGAAGCGCGCCTGACTGGCCGGTTCGAAGATGCCCCGCATCAGGCTGCCGAAATCGCCGAACGATTTCGCGCCGCCGACTTTTTCGTAGTCCTGCCGCGTCACGCTGTTGTTGATTGTGATCAGCCGGTAGTTTTCCTTCTGATCGAAGTAGCTGAGCTTGATCAGCAGTGTATCGCCGTCGCGCCACGCGGGATCGCCCGACCGCGGCTTGGGAGCGGTTGACCGCTTTACCACTTCGGTGCAAATGAAATCCGGCAGGTTGTGGCTGTAATTCAGCGCGTATTCGCGGACGTCGCTGATAATGGCCGCCTGCTCTTCGGCCGATGGCGGCGGTGGCGGCACGTAGACCGGAGCCGGCGCTGCCGCCTTGGGTGCGGCCAACTGCGCCGACCGGTCGCGCAGCGCCATCAGCGCGTGCAGTGTCCGCGGACCCACACCGGCCGCTTGCAGCCGCTCGATGGCGCGGTCATCCAGCTTCTCGGAAAGGTTCACCTTGCTCAGGTATTCCGCCACGTCCTTGTCGGACTGTTTGAGCTGGACCGATGACTGGATAAACTGCGACAACCGCTCGACCGTCCAGGTCTGAGCCATGGCCACCGCGCAACCAATCGCGAGGCCCATCAAAAGCCGCCACTGCATGCCTTCAGTCTCTCATGGAACACCTTGGTGGGGCATGCTTGAGCTTGCCAATGCCCGCCCCGCTTGCGGGCGGGTGCAAAGTCGAGGCGGGCACTCACCCATCTGCGGGACCGCGTGATACCATTTTCGGGGTACAGGAGGACAACACCATGGCGTCAGTGCGATCGGCGCGCCCGATTGGATTGCTTTTGATGCTCTTGCCGGCGGCAGCCTTCGCCGCGGTCACGCCCTACCCGCCTTACCCGGGCGCGGTGCCGAGCGTGGCTTATAAGGTCGCGGTCGACGGTCAGCCTGTGTTCGTGCATAACTTCCTGACTTACGACCAGTTCAACTGGATGGATTACGCCAGTTTCGCGATGACCGGGAAGGTCCACGTCACGGTAACCCTGCTGGTCAGCGAGAGGAAGGTGCTCACCTGCCACATACGGCCGCTGGCTTATGGCATCCAGCCGCAGATCAGCGGGAATACGGTCAGTTTCGATCTGGATCGGCCACGCTACTTGCTGCTGTTCTTCAACGACGAGCCGGCCTTCTACGCCACCGGGTTGATGCTGTTTGCCGAACCGACCGAAAAGAATCCACCCAGACTCGGCGATCCGAACGTCGTCAACATCCAGGACTACAAGGTTGACAGCATGGGCAAGACCCTCGAAACGGCGGTAATTAATCGCGCCATTAGCGACGTCTCTGCCAGGCCCGGAGGCGGCGTGCTCTTTTTTCCGGCCGGCATTTACCTGACCGGCACTGTGTTGATGAAGAGCAACGTCAAGCTGTACGTTGACGCGGGCGCGCTGATTCGGGGGTCCGGCAAGAACGCGGATTACACCTCGGCGCCTACGCCTGCCGGCGGCAGGCCATCGAGAGCTCTGATTGTTTTTGACAATGTCGAGAATGCCGGCCTGATGGGGCGAGGCGCCATCGACATGGATGGCTACCCGAAGTTGTGGCATGACTTCCAACCCGACACATCGGATGGAGCCGCGAGAGACGCGGATGGAAAAGTGTTGGATCCTCACGGAACTGGAATCAGGGGCTATGTGGTCAATAACAGCCGTAACATCTCCTTCCAGGATCTGTTACTCCTCCGGTCCGCTTATTGGACCGTGTTTGTCACCAACACCGCGGGTTTCTCCACTCATAACATCAAGATCGTCAATCGCAAACAGCAGTACCATGACGATGCCTATGATTTCAGCGGCACTAGTCATATCCTGATCGAAGACGGGTTCGCGATGACCATGGACGATACCTTTGCCCTTTACGGCGGCAGAGACAGCCGCACGGGCGCGGCCAGGAGCATCGAGGATTTTGTCGTGAAAGGTTTTGTGAACTACACTTACACCTCGGCGCTGGCGATCGGGTATGGCTCTGCCCCGGCCGTCAAGCACCTGCGCTTCGAGGACGTTCACTTTGTTACCACCCATAATAAGTTCGCCGTCTGGATTCAATTGACGCCTGCGTACTTTACAGGGCGGGGTTATTCCTCGGGCTCCCGGCCCAGCAGAAATGCCGATTTGGACGACTTCCGGTTTGTGAGGTGCACGTTTGAGAATGACGGCGGGCATATCTACATAGACGGCGGCGAGAATTCCTTGACGAACTTTGTTTTCGAGAACTGCATTTTCTTTAAGGCGGCGAAGCCCGGCCTGCTGATGGGGCAGCACGTCGGCGAGGTCCTGTTCCAGAACCTCAAGATCGATGGCGCGGCGATCGGAAATGCCGAACAGTTGAGGCAGGCTGGTTTCGATCTTTCCGTCCCCGTCAGGTTTGAGCCGTGAGGGCCTCCGCCCGGCGTCACAATGCTTGGTGCGTGAGATAGAATTATAGGCCTGTGGCGCCGGGCATGAACCGCCAGGGTGGCCAACCCGGAATGCAATTCGATCCGGTGGCCATTTCACGGTGGTGCCATGACCCATACGATCCTCTCCGTAGACGATGATGCTGCGATTCGCGTCGCCCGCAACCAAGTCTTCCGTGAGGCGGGATTCGAAGTCATCGAAGGCGTCACCGGGACGGATGCGCTGCAACTGGCGTCCGAAAAACAGCCCGCGCTCGTCGTTCTTGCCATTGAATTGCCCGGCATGGACGGCTTTGCGGTCACGAAACGGCTAAAGTCCGATCCCCAGACCGCATCCATTCCGGTGCTGCACATCTCGCGCCGGGGCGAACCCAGTCGCGACTACCCGGAATCGTTGAAAAGCGGCGCGGAAGCGTACTTGCAGTCGCCGGTCGAGCCGGCGGTCCTGATCGCCGTGGTCACAGCGTTGATCCAGGCAGATTCCGGCGGGACTGGCAGCAAGCGGGCCGAGGCGGCGCTGCGGGAGAGCGAAGAGCGGCTACGGCTGTTCGTCGACCACGCGCCCGCCGCCATTGCGATGTTGGACCGGCAAATGCGATACACGGCGGTCAGCCGGAGATGGATGGCCGACTATGCTCTCGGCGAACAGGATCTCACCGGCCGCAGTCACTACGACGTCTTTCCGGAAGTACCGGAGCGTTGGAAAGAGATACACCGCCGCTGCCTGGCCGGCGCAGTGGAAAAATGCGACGAAGAGCCCTTCCCTCGTGCCAATGGGAAGTTGGACTGGATTCGTTGGGAAATCCATCCCTGGCGCAATGCGAAAGGCGATATTGGGGGAATCATCATCTTCAGTGAGCAGATCACTGACCGCAAACGCGCCGAAGAGGCCCTACGCGAGAGCGAAGCCATCCTGCGCAGCTTCTTCGACAGCCCCGAAGTGATGCGGGGAATCGTCGAATCGATCGATGGCCGCATCATTCACATTTCCTGCAATGCGGCCGCGGCGGAGATGTACGGAGTGGAGCGGGTGTCGATCGCGGGCAAGTCCGCAATCGAAGCGGGCGTTTCGGAAGAGATCGCACAAACGTGGGTCGCTCTCTACGAAAAGAGCCGGCGCAGCGGCAAGTCCGTCTCGATGGAGTATGCCCGAAGGGACGCGGGCGGGCGGGAACGCTGGCTACTCGCGACCGCTGGCTACCTGGGGACCGGCCATTCCGGAAACTCGCGATTCGCGTACACGATTCTCGATCTCACTGACCGCAAACAAGCCGAAGAGGCGCTGCGCGAGAGCCAGGAACGTTTCCGCGCGCTGGTAATGGCCAGTTCGGATGCGGTGTATCGCATGAATCCGGATTGGAGCGAGATGCGGCAACTCCGCGGCCGGAATTTTATCGCCGACACGGACACGCCGACCGGCACGTGGCTTCAACGATACATTCACCCGGACGATCGGGCGCGCGTGATGGCGGCCATCGGCAAAGCTATCTGGGCCAAGAGCATCTTCGAACTGGAACACCGGGTCCTGCGTGTGGATGGCACCTTGGGATGGACGTACTCGCGTGCCATCCCGCTGCAGGATGCGAACGGCGAAATCGTCGAATGGCTCGGCGCCGCGAGCGATATCACGGTTCGCAAGCAAGCCGAAGAGGCGTTGCGCCAAAGCGAGAGGATGTACCGTGGCATCGGCGAGTCGATCGACTATGGCGTGTGGGTGTGCGATCCCGATGGCAGGACCACATACGCCAGCGAGTCGTTCCTGAAGCTGGTGGGGTTGACCCAGGAGCAGTGTTCCAATTTCGGCTGGGGAGCAGTGCTGCACCCGGATGATGCCGAACGGACAATCGCCGCCTGGAAGGAGTGCGTCCGGACCGAAGGCCGGTGGGATATCGAGCATCGCTTCCGCGGCGTGGATGGAAAGTGGCATCCGATTCTCGCTCGTGGCGTACCCGTCCGTGACGAGCGGGGGCAGATCACCTGCTGGGCGGGCATCAACCTCGACATCGGCGCGCTGAAGCAGATCGAGGATTCCCTGCGCGTAAGCGAGAGCCGGGAGCGGGCCCGGGCGGTGGAACTGGAAGCGCTCATGGATGCGGCCCCGGCCGCTATTTTCGTGGCTCACGACCGCGCGTGCAGTTCCATGACCGGCAACCGCGCCGCTTACGATCTGCTGCGAATGCCGCCCGGCTGCAATCTTTCGAAGTCCCCGCCAGATGGTGAGCAGCCGGCGAAGTTCCGGTTGATGAAGGACGGAATCGAGATTCCGCCGTCGGAGCTGCCGGTGCGGATGGCGGCATCCACCGGGCAACCGCTCCGGGACTCCGAAGTGGAACTGGTGTTCGAGGACGGCGCCACGGTGAATATGCTGGGCGATGCCGTGCCGATGCTGGACGACCAGGGACACTCGCGAGGCGCGGTGGGGGTCTTCGTCGACATCACCGGGCGCAAGCGCGCCGAGGCGCGCCTTCGGGAAGCCCAAAAGCTGGAGAGCCTGGGATTGTTGGCGGGCGGCGTCGCCCATGACTTCAACAACCTCCTGGTCGGCGTGATCGGCAACGCCAGCCTGGCACAGGAGATGCTTCCGCCCGATCACCCCGCCGCCGAACTGCTGGACGGCGTCATTAAAACCGGCCAGCAGGCCGCTCACCTCACCAGGCAGATGCTGGCTTACTCGGGCAAGGGCAAGTTCCTGGTGGAGGCCTTGAATCTTTCCGCCCTCATCCCCGAAATGGCCGGCCTCGTCCGCCCATCCATTTCCAAGAAGATCGCGCTGCACCTCGATCTGGAAGAGGATCTGCCGTCTGTCGAAGCCGACCGGGGTCAGTTACAGCAGGTGTTCATGAACCTGGCGCTCAATGCGGCGGAAGCGATCGGCAGCCACGAGGGCCTCATCACGGTCCGGACCGGCGTCCAGGACGTGGACGACCGGTATACGCGACTCCGCCCGGAGGCAGCGGCACTGGCGACGGGAAAATACGTTTGCCTGGAAGTGCGCGATACCGGCTCTGGCATGGACGATGCCACCAGGGCCAGGATCTTCGATCCTTTCTTTTCCACCAAGTTCACGGGGCGAGGGTTGGGGCTGGCGGCCGTTGCCGGCATCCTGCGCGGTCACAAAGGCGCGATTCTGGTCAGCAGCGCTCCTGGCCAAGGAAGCTGCTTCACGGTGCTGTTTCCAGCGGCGGCGCGAGCGGCCGAGGAGCGGCCGGCCGCGGCCGGTATGGCGGCGGTCCGGGGTTCCGGCGTGGTCCTCGTGGTGGATGACGAAAAACTCGTGCGCGAGATGGTCAAAAAGGCCCTCGAACGCTACGGGTACACGGTCCTGCTGGCGGACGGCGGATTGGCGGCTATCGACCTGCTTAAGCGACACCCCGCCGACGTCGCGCTCGTAGTGCTGGATTTGAGCATGCCCCGCATGAGCGGTGAGGAGGCGCTCCCCGAACTCCGCAAGATCCGTCCCGAGGTCAAGGTCCTGGTATCCAGCGGCTACAGCGAGTCTGAGACGATGACGATGTTCAAAGGCCAGCGGGTTTCCGGCTTCATCCAGAAACCCTACACCGGGGCGGGCCTGGCGGAAAAGGTGAAAGCCTGCCTCGGGTAACCCACGCGCACCCTCCAGGAAACCGGCCCACCAGTCACGCGTTCGGCGCGTAAACTGTGTGGTTGGGATCGGGGTTGCCCCCGCAATTGGCGTAGAGCCATTCTAATGGTGGGCGCGACAGGACTCGAACCTGTGACCTCCTGCGTGTGAAGCAGGCGCTCTAACCAACTGAGCTACGCGCCCCTTCGCACCAAAGAACAAACCGGTGCTGGCGGGCTGAATCTTCGAGTTTACCTGAAAACGAGGCTCGACCGCCACCGCTCCTATGGGGGCCGGTGCCAATCACCCATGCTCCGGCCCACCCTGGATCTGGAACATCGCGGAGCTGTTTGTTGCTGTCGATCAGATCGTGGACCGTTTCCATCTACGGCGTGGTCGAGGCGGGTTGCAAAGTGGTCGTCGACACCCGCCTGAAGCGGGCTGGTATGCACTGGACCGCGTACGCCTCCAACACGATCGTCGCGTGCGCTACGGCACCCTTACGACGGAGTAGTGCTGCAGAGCGATTACGTCGGCGCCGTTGGCCACTGAACCGAGGAACGTCAGCGTCAGGCCGGCGCTATACGAATCGGGTGCACTCAAGACGCCGGTGGCGAAGCTGGTGCTGGCGCCCCAGGATTGGGAGCTGACCTGTGCGCCGGTGGTCAGAATCGAGGCGTCCAGCCGCCCCGTGAGCATGGTCTCGACGGCCGCCGCGCTGACGTTGAGAGCCGTCGTGCCACCCCACTGGATTGACATGGCGGCTGCGCCCGCGTTGCCCACATGGGCGTAATCGACGTGAATTTCAATTCGGTCGCCAGGGGCGAGCAGCCCGCCGGGAATGCTGCACGCCGCCAGCGCCGTAAGGTTAGGCAGCGAGGCGCGGGCGCCGGTGCCGCTGCACAGCACCTGCGGCGCGGGCCAGGAGGTGGAATTGCTGGCCGCCGTCCGGTAGCTGGCCAATAACACATCGGTCGGCTGCGGCGTGGAGAAGGCGGCGAACTGGATGGCGCCGTTGCTGGAGAGCGTGTAGTCGAAACCCGCCTTCTGCAAAACGCCGTTGCGATAGAGGGCGATACTGGTCGCAGGATTGGCAACCGCGTTCAGGGTGAATACCGTGTTGGAGCCATCCACCACGCCGACGGGCGAGTCGCCGTCGACGAAGTTATACGCGGAGCCGGAGCCGCTGCCGCAAGGGCCGGACGAGCCGTTCACGTATACGCAGTCGGCGGGGTTGCCCACCACCGAGTCCACCTGGCCGCTCGAATTGACCATGGCCACGTGGCCGGCCGCAAACCCCGGAGCCATCAGCGGCCGGGCCCCCAGGTCGGCCACCAACCCCACCACGCTCGACTCCGCAATCGGAGTGGTGCCCGTGTCCGTCGTATCCGAACCGCCCGACGACGCCGGCGCTGTGCGCACGTCGCGGACGTGCAGTGGCATCAGGCTGGACGGCACGCTCCAGGATTCCTGAAACTGGGCGAAGCCATCGCTGTTGTAAGTCACCGTGTAGATGGTCGCGGGCGTGCTGGTCGTGTTGGGAACCAGTTCGACCCGCAAATTGCCGTTCAGCACTTTGACGGTCGAACTCTGCGTGACGACCGAGGTATTGTCGATCGCTTGGAAACTGGTCCAACTGATGGTCAGGGTGCCGTTGAAGCGCGTGCCATCGGCTTTGTACAGAACATCCTGAATGGTGGTCAACGGTGGACCGGCCAGCACCGGGCAAATCGACAACGCGGCGGCGATGAACAGACGGCGAATCATGAATCCTCCGGGAAAGAAGCAGAGCGGCCTCGCGTCCGTTCGGACGCCGAGTGGAAGCGGAACCTTCCTGCCGATTTCAGTCTAGCCACGCGGCCTCGTCTCGGCCGCGGCCTCGCGCCTTCATCCACGCCGCTAACCCACGGCAAACTCTGGATTTCCGCGCCCGCCGAATTTTCGCGACCGGTGGTGACCGGGGATCTTCCGCGGCTCACCCCAAAGCTAACGTGTTATAGTCGTGACCATTGATCGTCCTCGTGCGCAATCAGAACCGCGGCGCCATGTTGGGAGACGCTGTCACGGTGGCGGACACCAGCGCCACGCGTAACGTCGGCTTGCTCAAGCACAAGGGTCTGAACGCCGGCGAAGGCCTCTGGATCGTCCCCTGCCAATCGGTGCACACCTTCTTCATGAAGTTTGCGATTGACCTGGTGTACTTGGACAAGCGGCGGCGCGTGCGCAAAGTGCGGCATGCCGTCCCGCCGTGGCGCGTCAGCGGATGCTTTTGGGCCCACTCCGTGCTGGAACTGCCGGCCGGAACCGTGGCAGAGACGGGAACCCAGCCCGGCGACCAGTTGTCGATCGAGTAACCGTCCTACCGCATCGCGCCGCACACGGCGGCGCCGATCAGTGCCAGGTCGTGGCTATCGGGCACGATTTCGAAAAAGCTGCCTTCGAGCGAGGTCATCTTCACCATTTCCTGCAAGTACATGCCGAGCAGACCGACATCGATGTACTCGGTGTTGGGGCCGGCCAGGTAGAAGCGGCCGGGGCCATCCAGGTGGACGCTGGTGGCCGTGGCGGCGGCCAGCGCGCGGTGCCACAGGCGGACGAAACTGACCGCGCGGTCTTCGTTGTTGCGCGCGGCGAGGAATACCTCTTCCGGCTCCAGATCGAGGAAGCGCAGGCGAATCGCGCGGTTGCCCATGATGCCTTCCAGGTGTCCCACGCCGCCGCAGCCGCAATAGCGCTCCTTGGGGTCGAGCGTCACCACGGAATGGCCGGCCTCCCAAACGCCTTCGCCGCGCGGGTAGCGGCCGAAACCGACGCCATCGCCCAGGCTCCAGACGCGCACCAACTTTTCCATCGCGCCGCGCGTAGCGGCGATCCCGGCGGCCAACGCATCGGCGGAGTTGAGCGCGACCACCGGCGCATCGATTCCGTCGGCTTTGAGCGCCTCGCTGAGGCGCGCCTCGATGGCGAGCCCTTTCAACTGACCCAAATTGGGCGCTTCTTCGATCACGCCGTTGCGGATCACGCCGGGTAGTCCGGCGCCCACCGAATCCACCGGCGCGCCTTGCCGCACTTTGGCGATCAGCTCGCGGATCGCGGAAATCATTTCATCCGCGTGCAGCGATTTCAGATCGATGCGGTCCGCGTCGCCCAGCTCGGGGTACGAGTGCACGGCGCCCAGGCTGGTAGCCTCCACCGCGCCGGCCCACAGGTAATTGGTGGCCAACACCCCTATGCGCAAACCCATCCTGGCCTCCTCAAATCCGCGTCAGCTTGTTGATACCGTTGAAGGCCGCCATTTTATAACATTCGGCCAGGGTCGGATAGTTGAACACGGTATCCACGAAATAATTCACGGTGCCTTTCAGGATCATCACGGCCTGGCCGATGTGCAACAACTCGCTGGCGCCCTCGCCGATGATGTGTACGCCCAGCAGTTCCCGCGTTTCTCTATGGAAGATCAGCTTGAGCCGGCCAGTGGTATCGCCGCGAATCTGGCCGCGCGCGGTCTCGCGATAATAGGCCAGGCCCACTTCGTACGGCGCGTCTTCTTCGGTCAACTGTTCTTCGGTCTTACCGATGAACGAAATCTCGGGGATAGTGTAAATGCCGTAGGGGTAGGTGGCGCGGTTGGATTCGATCTGGAGCCCGAAAGCGCGCGCCGCGGCGATGCGGCCCTGCTCCATCGAAACCGAAGCCAGGCTGGGAAAGCCGATCACGTCGCCGGCGGCGAAAATATTGGGTACCTTGGTGCGATAGTTCTCGTCAACGGCGATGCGCCCCCGCTCGTCGGCTTCCAGGCCGGCGGCGCCCAGGTTCAAATCGTCCACGTTGCCATGGCGGCCCACCGCGTACAGCAGGGCGTCGCCGGCGATCCGCTTGTTGCTTTTCAGGTTGGCTACCACGCCGCCGCCCGGCGCCTCTTCCACGCTGGCCACTTCCTCGTTCAAACGCATCGTCACGCGGTGGTCGCGCAGGTTGTAAGAGAGCGCTTCCACCATTTCCTGGTCGGCGAATTCGAGCAGCCGCGGCCGCTTTTCCACCAGGATCACGCGCGAACCCAGGATGGCGAACATGCATGTGTATTCCACCCCGATCACGCCGCCGCCCACCACAATGAACGTCTTGGGTATCTCCGGCATGTTGAGGATCTGGTCGCTGTTGATGATGTTGCGGCCGTTGATCGGCACGGCGCGGGAGGCGGCGGGCTTGGTGCCGGTAGCAATCAGAATGATAGGCGCTTCCAAGTCCGATTGGCCGCGCGCATTCTCCACGCGGACGTGCATAGGGTCGAGGAACGAGGCGCGCGCGTAAATCACCTCAATGCCGTTGCGGGCAAGCTGCGCCTGCGTCACGTCCACTTCCGTCTTGATCACTTGGTTGACGCGGAAGCCCAGGTCGGCGATGGAGATCTTCTCCTTGACGTGGTAGTTGATGCCGTAGATGCCCTGATATTGATAGCCGGAAAGGTGCAGGACCGCTTCGCGGATGGTCTTGCTCGGAATGGTTCCCGTGTTGACGCAGGCTCCGCCGACAATCTCGCGCTGCTCGACGACTGCCACGCTGCGCCCACATTTGGCGCCTTGAATCGCGGCCCGTTGTCCCGCCGGACCGGAGCCGATGACGATGAGGTCGTATTTCTGCATGTCGAACCCGTGACGCCTGCCTATTATCGCAGGACCGGGTCGTTCCGCGTGGAGCGGGGATGCTGGCCGATCTCCGTAACGGCCGCTCCCTATGGTCGCGGCTCCGGTGCGTTCAGAGCCGTGGCCGAAGGGAGCGGCCGCCGGCGATTGAGCCTGGATTCCGAAGTCAACTTCGGCGTAGTTGCATTTCCACAGCGGAAAACCAAGAAAAAGCAAGTTTTGTATCAGGGCACGGCTTGAGCCGTGCCGGAGCGGGATGAACCTGATGGGCTTTAGCCCCTGGCCGGCAGACAGGGGCTAAAGCCCTCAGAATGCGGGCTGTCGGCGGCACGGCTCAAGCCGTGCCCTGATACGAGGCGTCCAGCTTCGGAATTCGGATTGAGCCGACTATTGCACGGCAGGCCCTTACTTCACCGAGTTAAAGCGCGATTCGATTTCCGGCCAGTTGACCACGCTCCACCAGGCGGCGATGTAGTCGGGCCGGCGGTTCTGATACTTCAGATAGTAAGCGTGCTCCCAGACGTCCAGGCCCATCACCGGAAACTTGCCCTCCATCACCGGGCTGTCCTGGTTGGCCGTGGAAGAGATCTCCACTTTCCCGCCCGACTTCAGCAGCCACGCCCAGCCCGAGCCGAAGCGGGTGGTCGCAGCCTGATTGAATTTCTCCTTGAAGGCGTCGAAGCTGCCAAACGCGCCGGCGATGGCGTCAGCCACGTTGCCCACCGGCGGACCACCACCACCGGGTTTCATGATCTTCCAGAACATCGAGTGATTGATGTGGCCGCCGCCATTGTTGCGCACGGCGGTGCGGATGCTCTCCGGAACGATGGCGAGGTTGTTGGCCAGCAACTCCTCGACGGTCTTGCCGGCGAGGTCGGGCGCCGATTCCAGCGCCTTATTCAGATTGGTGACATAAGCGTTGTGGTGCTTGCCATGGTGAATTTCCATGGTCATCTTGTCGATGTACGGCTCGAGCGATTCGGGCGCGTACGGCAGTGGTGGAAGCGTAAATGGCATAGTTTATCTCTCTCTTCTTGTGCGTGTTTCCCCTCGGGCTGGGCATGTCCGGCCCCTACAGGTGATGTGTATGTGGGCCGGAGCATGCCCGGCCCGCCCAGTTCAATTCACTCCGCCGGCTCTTTCAAACGCATCGGCGATGCGGAACATGGTGATCTCGCCGAAATGCCGGGTCAGAATTTGCATCCCCACCGGCAGGCCTTCGGCGGTGCGGCCGCACGGAACGCTCATGCACGGTATGCCCGCCAGGCTGCCGGTAATCGTGAATATATCGGATAAGTACATGGCCAGGGGATCGTCCACTTTTTCGCCCAAACGGAACGCCGGAAAAGGCGATACCGGCGCCACCACGGCATCCACTTCTTCGAACGCCTGCCGGAAATCGCGCGCGATGAGACCGCGCACTTTCTGCGCCTTCAGGTAATACGCATCGTAATAGCCGGCGCTGAGCACGTAGGTTCCCAGCATGATGCGCCGCTTGCATTCGGCGCCGAATCCTTCGCCGCGCGTGTTGCGGTACATGTCGGCCAAGGTCGCCGAATCGCCGGAGCGAGACGTGTAGCGAACACCGTCGTAGCGCGCCAGGTTGGAGCTGGCCTCGGCGGTGGCGATGATGTAATAACTGGCGATGGCGTAATCGGTGTGCGGCAGGCCGATTTCGCGCACCTCGCAGCCGAGTTGCCGCAGCACTTCCACGCCGCGGTAAATCAGGCTGCCGGATTCGCTCGTCATATCTTTTAGATACTCGCGAGGGAGTCCAAGCTTCAACCCTTTTACGTTGCCGTCCAGGGCCTTGGTGTAATCCGGCACCGGAGCCTCGGCGGAGGTGGAATCGCGCGGATCGCGGCCGGCGATCACGCCCAGCACGCGCGCCGCGTCCTTCACCGTGCGGGCGAACGGCCCAATGTGGTCGAGTGAGCTGGCGAAGGCCGTCAGACCGTATCGCGAAACGCGGCCGTAAGTGGGCGTGACGCCGGAGACGCCGCAGAACGAAGCCGGTTGGCGGATCGAGCCGCCGGTATCGGAACCAAGCGCCACTACCGCCGTGCCCTGCGCCACGGCCGCCGCCGAGCCGCCGCTCGAGCCGCCCGGAACGCGGTCGAGCGCCACCGGATTGCGCACCGGCCCGAATGCCGAATTCTCGGTCGAGGAGCCCATCGCGAACTCATCGCAGTTGGTCTTGCCCAGAATCAGACCGCCCGCTTCCTCCAGGCGGATGATGGCGGTGGCGTCATACGGCGGAATGTAATTCTCGAGCAGCCTCGAGCCGCAGGTGGTGCGAATGCCGCGGGTGACAATCACATCCTTCACCGCGACCGGCACTCCCGCCAGCGCGCCGGGCTCCTCGCCGCGCGCGATTTTTTCATCCACCCGCCGCGCGGCGCTCAGCGCGCGCTCCGGCGAAAAATGCAGGTAAGCGCCGGTCTTGGGGTTTTCTTCTTCGGCGAAGCGCAGTGCCTCGGCGGCCAACTCCTCGGCGCGGAAACGGCGCGCCAGTAGGCCTTCGCGGATTTCATCGATAGTTAGAGAGGCGATTTCCATGATAGAGCATGCTTTAGCTTGCCAACGTCCGCTTCCGGGCGCGCTTTTTTTAGCTTCTCACGGTTCGCGGCGCCAAGTGGAGCAGGCGCCCCGGCTTTCGGGTCCGATGTGGATTATGCCTGCCAACTGTTTTCGTCAGCGTTCGATCACTTGGGGCACCTTGAAATACCCCGCTCCGGAGTCTGGCGCATTGGCCAGGGCCGCCTGGTTGCCCAGCGGCGGCACAGGCACGTCGGGCCGCAGCGTGGCCGTGTCCTCCGCCTCGTATAGCACCTGGGACATGGGAGCGGCAATGCCCGTATCGAGCTCGTTCAGCTTGCCGATGTGTTCGAGAATCTGGTCGAGGTCCCCCAGGAACCGGGCGACTTCGGCATCGCTCAGATTGAGGTTGGCAAGCCCGGCCACGTAACGGACTTCCTGTTCGGTGATCTTCACGCCAGTGCCTTCGTCCGGGAAGCTTTGTAGAGGCCGCGCAGCACGGGGTCGGCGATCGCGTCCGCTTCATCGGCGACCAGCGCCGGCGCGGATTGGGCCGCTCGCTGCGGCTCGCGCCGCCGGGGCACCACGCGGAATTCCAGATCCTCCACTATCTCCGGACCAAGCTGCCGCTCCAGGTTGCGCACAATGTGATAGCCTAGCACGAAAAGCTGCCGCTGCCAGATCTGATCTTCCACTTCCACCACCAGCCGCCGCCGCACCAGCTTGGCCGCGCGCGTGTGTGCTGCGATCCGTTTGCCCACGGCTTGCGGCCATGCCGCGCAGGCCAAATCGCTCTCCGTGATCATGTCGCCGGGCAGTCTCAAACCGCGGATGAGCTTGCTCAAGCGTTCCATTTTTGTGACCGGTTTGGTTATTGTATCATGTGCCCGCCGCGGCGAAGGCTCAAGTCTTGTCTCATGCAAGATGAGCCTGGAGCGGGGGTTGGTTTCTCATACAAGATGAGCCTGGAGGGGACGCGATCCGGCATGCTGGGGGTTGATCGTCAACATGCAGGCGGCAGAAGGGTTGAGCCTGGAACAGATCCGGGCGTTTTTGGAGGCCAGTAACGAGGTCGAATTCAGGGGGGGTAATCGGGCGGAGATTTACGGTTGGGTAAATGAGACGTTGCGTGTGCAGCACTATGAGGAATTGAAACGGGCTGGCCGTGGACTGATCCGGCGTTACGTGGAAAAGATGACAGGACTGAGCCGGGCGCAGACGACGCGCCTCATCACGCGGTACCAACGCGGCGAGGCAGTGAAGCCGCCGACGTACCGGCCCCACCGCTTCCCGCAGCGCTACACGCGGGAGGACATCGCGCTGCTGGCGGCGGTGGACGAGGCTCACGGAACGCTGAGCGGTCCGGCCACGCGCAAGCTGCTGGAGCGGGCGTGCTACGACTTCGGCGAAGCCGGCTACCGGGGCGTTCAGGAGCGTCTGTGCCTGCCGGACGGAGAGCCAGTTCCCCAGGCGGACGCCCTTTGACGCGACTCACTTCACGCGCGTGACGCCGTTGGCCAGCTCCGGCGCCAGCAACCCGTTATCGGCCGCCTCCACTGCCAGCTTGCGCACCGCCGTGATCCGCACGTTGATCGACACGGCGCCGAGCCCGCGGGCCTCTCGAGTGCAACTCGCCAGGCGCTCACGGTCGCCTTAGCGAAGCCGGACCGGGGTTCCTGGACGGACAACCAGGCGAAGAACTTGTCGAGCCCGAGATTATACACGCGGCGCGTGATCGGGGAGGAGACGCTGTCCAGCACCAGCGCCTTGAGTTTCTGCCACTGGTTCGTTTGCGGAACTACAATCAAATCATTCATTTAGGTCCCCCATAATGGGCATTATCGGTAGTCATGTGGACCTTACCTCGGGTCGGCGCAGACATCAAGCAATATGCCGAAACGGCTGGATTCCCCGAAACGAAGCTGGCGGAAAGGGGATTTAGAATCGGGAATGGCCCCGGCTGGAGCGCTGCGCAAGCCGGGGACAGCATCCCGATCATGATGTCGCGCCCCACAGGGTCGCGTCGAAGCTTCTCTTCGACCCAGGACCCGATTCATGCGACTACTCGGTGGGCAGGCTGGGGAACGGCTTGGTCTTCCGCGCTGCGTGGACTATGCTGAAGGCAATCATGCGCTGGATGAAGTTTCTGAAGATCGGTTCGGTTGTGGTGGTGTGCGCCGCGGCCGGGGTGGCTGCGTTTCTGATCGTGTCGGACCGGATGTCGCAACCGAACCCACCTGATCGGGCCACGCTGATTGCCAAGGCTCGGCAATATGATGTTCACATCCTGCGAGACAGGTTTGGCGTGCCGCATGTGATTGGAGCCAGAGACGCGGATGTGGCCTTCGGATTCGGCTTTGCCCACTCCGAGGATGACTTTGCCACCATCCAGCAGGTGACGCTTGCGGTGCGCGGGCAGCTTGCGGCCACCGACGGGAAGAGCGCCGCGGTAACGGACTATCTGGTTCATCTGTTCAGAATTTGGGAGACGGTGAACGCGCGCTACGAGAGCGATCTGCCTGCGGACGTGCGGAGGGTACTGGAAGCCTATGCCGATGGCGTGAACTACTATGCGGCGCTGCGTCCGGAGAAGTTGAAGCGAGGCATGTTGCCGGTGACGGGCAAGGATGTCGCAGCCGGATTTGCCTTCAAGATGCCGTTCTTCTACGGATTGGACAAGACGTTGCGCGGGTTAAGCAATCCGCCGGAGATAGGGCCAGGCAACGATGAGAAGGCGATGCTCTTTGCGGGCGGTTCGCTGGCCGTGGGGTCGAATGGGGTGGCGGTTGGGCCGTCACGCTCGGCGGATGGCGCTACACGGCTGTTGGTGAACTCGCACCAGCCGTACACTGGGCCGGTGGCCTGGTATGAGGCGGTGCTGGAGAGCCGCGAAGGCTGGCATGTGGCCGGGGGATTCTTTCCCGGATCGCCCTTCATGCTGCACGGCCACAACGAGCACCTGGGATGGGCCTGCACGGTGAACGAGCCCGATCTGGCGGATGTTTACAGGCTCACCATCAACCCGGCCGACGCCAACCAGTACCTGCTGGACGGAAAGTGGCGCGACTTTGAGAAGAGCGATGCGAAGATTCGCGTGAAGATCTGGGGACCGCTGATCTGGACCGTGCACCGCGATGTGTTGTGGGCGGAACAGGGCCCGGTGCTGAAGACGGAACGCGGGATCTTCGCCATCCGCTATGCGGGCATGAACGAGATTCGTCAGCCGCTCCAGTACTTCAGGATGGACAAGGCCAAGACAGAGGGTGAGTGGCGGGCGGCGATGGCTGTCCAGGCGTTGCCGAGCCTGAATTTCACCTATGCGGATGAGAAGGGGAATATTGGCTACGTCTACAACGGCTTGTTTCCGGCGCGAAAGGAGGGCGTGGATTGGAAGGGCGAGTTGCCGGGAGATCGGTCGAACCTGATCTGGAGGAGCTATCTACCCTTCGACAAGGCGCCGCAGGTGTGGAATCCGCCGGCGGGATTCGTCTTCAACTCGAACAACACGCCGTTTCGTGCCACCGCACCGGCGGACGATATGAAGCCGCAGGATTACTCCACGTCACTGGGCATACAAACCGACATGACCAACCGCGCGTGGAGAGCGCTGGAGACCTATGGTGCCGATGCGCACATCACAGCGGAGACGTTTCGGGCGTACAAATACGATCTGGCTTACAGCGCGCGCTCCGATGTTGCGCGGTTGGTTGCGGAGGTTTTGGCGCTGGATGCGGGCGGCGATGCGGAGGTTCGCGCGGCGCAAGAGATTCTGCGGCATTGGGACCGGCGGACAGAGGTGGGGAATCGCGGCGCGGCGCTGGCCGTGCTGACCTGCCAACCGGTGTTGATGGCCAGAATGGCGGGCCGGACTCCGCTGCGCACGATTGACGCGCTGCGCACGGCCATTGCCACGCTCAAGACGCACTTTGGACGGCTCGATCCGCAGTGGGGCGCGGTGAACCGGTTTCGGCGGGGCAAGGTGGACCTGCCCATCGATGGCGGGCCGGACATCTACCGCGCGGTGTACGGAGAGTCGCAGGCGGACGGGACGCTAACGGCCGCGGCCGGCGACACGCTGATCATGTTTGTGACGTGGGATAAGGCGGGCAAGCTAAGTTCCGAGAGCATCCACCAGTTCGGGTCGGCGACGACCGACGGGCAGTCGCGGCATTACGCGGACCAGTCGTCGCTGTTTGTGGCGATGAAGACCAAGCCAGTGCTGTTTTGGCAGGCGCAGTTGGCTGGGCATGTGGAGGCCGATTATCGGCCGGGGGCTGGGGCTAGGTAGAGATTGAAGTCGCAGCTTGGACGAAGCTCTACGATACCCGCCAGCGTGGTGCCAGTATCATCATAGAAACCAGTATCAAATGTGAGATCAAAGTAGGCGGCGGAACCGGGTTCGGCGCTGAACACGCGGCCACTCTTGATGATGGAATTATCGGCGCACAAATCGACTCGGAAGCGACGGACATATCCGATCGTCATCGGCAGGATCCCAGCGGAAACGTGATACAGCCGGGCCTGGATATCGTAAACGCTCATCACGGACTTCGACCAATTGTGAAGAGAGAAGTAGGTGTGAATCTCGAACATGCCTGACGCCTTCCCTCCAAATTCCTCTTGACGGCAGGAAAGCACCGCGTACGCTGGGTTGGTCCTAGCCGCAACGATCGGTGCAACTGTGGCCTTCTCGGTAACAAACGCGTGCCGCTACCCTGGGGCTGTCATCAAGTGGGACTGTCTTGCGGGGCCGCCAGGGTGGAGGCGGCCCCGCGTTGCGGCGTGGCTATAGCGCCCGCATGAAGGCGACCAAGTCCGCCTTCTCTTGCGCGGAAAGCTGGGTCTCCAGGATGAGGTTGAAGAATTCCACCGTGTCGTCGAGCGTCAGCAGTCGGCCGTCATGGAGGTACGGCGGGCTGTCCTTAACTCCGCGCAGGGGGAAGGTCTTGATGGGGCCGTCAGAGGCGGCCATCATGCCGTTCACCATGCGGGGCTTGTAGAAGCGCTCGGCTTGCAGGTTGTGCATGAGGTTGTCCGTGTAATATGGCGCCGGGTGGCAACTGGCGCAGCGGCCCTTCCCGAAGAAAAGCTCCTCGCCGTGCAGTTCGCTGGCGGTCGCTTTCCTGGGGTCGAGTCTGCCTTCAACGTTCAGCTTGGGGGCCGGCGGGAAATCTAACAGCTCTTGGAACTCGGCCATGAAGTGGACCTGGCTTCCCCGATCGAGAATATTGACGCCCTTCTTCGTCGCGATGACCGGGTCACCGTCGAAGTAAGCGGCGCGCTGCTCAAACTTCTATATAGCTCGCCAGCACATCCTCCGCGGGTGCCACGCCCGGGGCGGCGGGCGCCTGAGGCGGAGGTGGAGGCGGTTCCGCCGACATCGACAGGATCGGTCCGGCGATCCCCAGCCGGAAGGTCGCGGAGTGACCGACAAGCACCATCTGCGTGCGCCGACCGTCGACGAACAGACCGTTGCCGCTATTGAGGTCGCGCACGCACCATTGCCCGTTCTCGAACACGACCTCCGCATGGTTGCGGCTGACGTACTCGTTCTTGACTGAGAGACCACAGTCGTCGGTGCGGCCGATACGAAATGGCTGGCTGAAGGCGTAGCTCTGAACATCGCCGGGTGCAGCTTCGACCGAGACCCGAAGCAAGGGCGGAGATGAGGAGCTCTGTGGTTGGTTCCAGCCAGTCATCGATTCGCCGCCGATCCTTCCATAATAGAGCGTATGAAGGCATCTGGAGCTCAACCGAGCGTCGGGATACTTCCGGCTCCCCTGTCTGAGCGGTCAGGCCGGCAACTCCTGTGTAGTCGCAAACCGCAGATGGGCCCTGGTCCTGGCACGAACAGTGCCCGTTACGCGCCAGCGATATTATTCATTATCGGTCGCTATTGACCAGCCAGAGGCCCGTCTAAGCTGCGTCCGTGCGCCCGGAGGATTTCAAAATCGGAATCCCTGATCCATCCGGTGCCAGAGCAGCGCGGCGCCCCGCTCTGATATTCTCTTGTTACCGCAATAGAAAGGAGTCCGACCACGCGGCACGAGCCGCCTGGCATCATATGGGCGCCTCCGCGACTCCTCGATCCGTCATCCAGGTTTCACGCATCCGCAAGACCTACGGAGCCACCGTGGCGGTCTCCGAGGTCTCTTTTGACGTCAGCGAAGGTGAGGTGTTTGGCTTGATCGGGCCAAATGGCGCCGGGAAGACTACCACAATGGAGTGCGTTGAGGGGGTGCGTCGGCCGGATGGTGGCGAGATTTCGATCCTGGGACTGGATCCGTTCCGCGACGTGTATCAGGTGCAGAACCGGATCGGGGTGCAACTCCAACAGGCCCAGCTCCAGAAGAGAATCAAAGTCTGGGAAGCTGTGGATCTCTGGGCATCTCTCTACCCAAAGCCGATGGACGGCAACCGACTGCTCGAACAGCTCGGCCTCGCCGACAAACGCAACGCGCTGTTCATGACTCTTTCGGGCGGGCAGAAGCAACGGCTGTTTATCGCTCTGGCGCTGATCAACGATCCGGAAGTGGTATTTCTCGATGAGCTGACAACCGGGTTAGACCCGCAGTCGCGGCGGGCAATCTGGGACCTGGTGCGCGGCATCCGAGACCGCGGCAAGACAGTCGTTTTGACTACTCATTTGATGGAGGAGGCGGAGCGGTTGTGCGACCGGGTGGCTATCATCGAGCGCGGAAAGATAATCGACATTGGCGGTCCGGAGGAATTGGTGAGCCGGCACTGCCCCACGCGAGCGGTGGTACTGGCTACCGAGGACGCGCTTGCCGAAGAGCGCCTGCGCGCGATCCCGCGCGTGGAAACCGTGATGCGCCGGGGCTCCGAGTTCACGATTCAGGGGCAAGGTGACGACTTCGTGACTGAGGTGATCCAATGCCTCTCCGAAAATCGGATCAGGATCACTTACTTTCGCACCGTGCTGCCGAATCTGGAAGACGTCTTTCTAAAGCTGACCGGGCATTCGATTCGCGATTGAAAGAGATTAGGCAATGCTGCGTGGACTTTGGAAACTGACCTGGCTGGAACTCAAGATCTTTCTGCGCGAGCCGCTCGGAGCGTTCGGATCGATCGTTTTTCCGGTCCTCGTTTTTGTGGTGCTGGGCCGATTCGCAGGCGGCCGGATCACGCCAAGCTCTCTCTCTCCCGCTGGATTCGCGCGTGTCGGGCTGCCTGTTTTCGTGGCGGTGCTGATATCGCTCAGCGGTGTGTTGTCGTTGGTCACGATCATCTCGATTTATCGGGAGGGCGGCATTCTCAAACGGCTCCGGGCCACGCCGCTGCGCCCGCAGACGATTCTCGCGGCCCACGTGCTAGTGAAGCTGACGCTCACGGCGCTCACCATGGCCTTGACGGTGTTAGCGGGCAAACGCTACTTCCCGATCCACGCGGGCTTCCCCATCTTCGGATTTTCATTGGCGCTGCTGATCAGCACGTGGAGCATCCTGTCAATCGGTTTTCTGATCGCGAGCTTTGTGCCTACAGCGCGCTTCGCGCAACCAATCGGAGCGGCCATCCTGTATCCGATGATAGGCGTGTGCGGATTGTTCGTGCCGGTACAGTCGTTGCCGCCCGCACTTCAAGTCGTGGCGCGCTTGCTGCCGCTGACCTACGCGGTGTCGCTTCTTGAGGGGATCTTGAAAGGCGAGGCGTGGTCGGCGCACGTGGGCGACGTCGCGGCGCTGGTTGTCGTATTTGCGATCTGCACGGCACTTTCAGCGAAGGTGTTCCGCTGGGAATAGACCGGGTTGCGCGGTGCTCGGGAGTGATATCTACCAATATCGGAACCCGTTCGGCCAGCCATAGGCCCATGGTTTGACCCTTGAGGGTGTCGGTTGTGGACACGTGCAGGTGCGTCCCACTCCCGAATGATCCGACGTTTACGTCGCGT